>Ga0214925_100160_pt1 | contig 57984 bp, 53 predicted proteins | sample Stichaenrichment_FD_168299 | JGI IMG/M metagenome (GOLD analysis project Ga0214925, IMG submission 168299) | Xylose enriched microbial communities from anaerobic bioreactor in Madison, Wisconsin, United States - 63SRT | ecosystem: Engineered > Bioreactor > Anaerobic > Unclassified | place: USA... | reverse complement strand
GAATTAGATTAGAACAGAATGCCATCTGCTTCAAAAAAGGCACCAAACAGACAAGTTCCGTTTAGTGCCTTTATCAAAATCATATAAAACTCCTTGACAAGCATCAGTAAGATTTGACAAAGAGCCGAAAAATCGCAACCGGCTGACGGCAATTTCGGGCATCTTAATCGTACTGGCCTTTGCCGCTAAGTGGTTATTTAAAAGTGAAACAGGGGCGTCCGGCCTACTCCTGGCCGCCTCCCTCATCGGCGGCTTCCCGATCGCGGCATCCGCTTGGCAGGCCTTAAAGGTCAAAGTCATCAGTATCGACTTGCTGGTGACCCTGGCCATCTTAGGTGCCTTCGTCATCCAGGAATTTGAAGAATCCGCTATCGTGGCCTTCCTCTTCTTGTTCGGGGCTTACCTTGAACAAAAGACCCTGGCCAAGACCCGGTCAGCCATCAAGGAACTGGTGGAGATGGTGCCAGAAACCGCCCTTCGGCAAACTGAAGACGGCGACTTTGAAGAAGTCGACTTAGACGACCTGGACGAGGGGGACATCCTTTTGGTCAAGACCGGCGGCAAGATCCCGGTCGACGGGGAAGTCGTCTACGGTTCCGGGACGGCCAACGAAGCAAGCATTACCGGTGAGTCCATGCCTTTAGGCAAAAAGCCCGGTGACCCGGTCTATGCCGGTACTATTTTGGAAAACGGGACCATCCGGATCAAGGCGGAAAAAGTCGGGGATGAAACGACTTTTGGCAAGATCATCGAACTGGTCGAAGAAGCCCAGGACTCCAAGTCCCAGGCTGAGCGTCTAATTGACCGCTTCTCCAAGTACTACACCCCAGTCGTCCTGCTCCTGGCCATCATTGTTGGCCTTATCAGCCAAGACCTGGAACTGGCCGTAACTATCCTGGTTCTCGGCTGCCCAGGCGCCTTGGTTATCGGGGTTCCGGTCTCCAACGTGGCCGGGATCGGGAACGGGGCCAAGCAGGGGATCCTTTTTAAAGGCAGTGAAGTCATCACCAAGTTCAGCAAGGTCGACACGATCATGTTCGACAAGACCGGGACCTTGACTTACGGCGATCCCCGGGTCAGCCAGGTGAAAAAGTATGGCCAGGGCCAGCTGGCTGAACAGCTTTTGGTCAGCGTGGAAAAAGAATCTGCCCACCCTTTAGCCAAAGCCATCACTGGCTACTATGAAGATCTGGAAGCTAAAGAAGTTGAATCTTCCCAGGTCCTCCAGGGCGGCGGGATCGTTGCTCAAGTAGCTGGCCGGCAGGTCCTGGTTGGCAACCGCTACTTGCTCGACCAGTACCATGTCCCAGTCACAAAGGAAATGGAAAAGGACCTGGAAGAGCTGGCAAGTGCAGGCAATTCCCTAGTTCTGGTGGCTGTAAACGGGCAGCTGGAACTTGCTTTAGGCTTAAAGGACGAGATCCGGGCCGGGGTAAAGGAAGACCTGGCTGCTTTAAAGAAGCTGGGTGTCAAGAACCTGCTCCTTTTGTCCGGCGACAACCAGAAGACGGTTGACCTGGTAGCGGAAGAACTAGGCCTCACTGAGGCATATGGCCAGCTTTTGCCAGAAGACAAGGCGGAATTTGTCAAAAAGCGGCAGGCAGCCGGTGAAATCGTGGCCTTTGTCGGCGACGGGATCAACGACAGTCCGTCACTGGCCCGGGCAGATATCGGGATTGCCATGGGCAGCGGGACTGACGTGGCGATTGAAACATCAAACGTGGTCCTGATGAACGGCAGCTTTGACCGGATTCCGCGTGCTCTGGCCCTGGCTAAGGCCACCCGGCGGAACATGATTGAGAACATCACCATCGCCCTGGCTGTCGTAGCCGTCCTGCTGGTCAGCGTGTTAGCCAGCTCATGGATGAACATGGCCATCGGGATGTTTGTCCACGAAGGCAGCATCCTGGTCGTGATCTTAAACGCCATGCGCCTTCTGGCCTACCGATCAAAATTGCAAAAATCGCGAAAGTTGATAGAAAACAATTTTTCGCAAGCAGAAGACCCGTATAATAAGAGCATCGAAAGTATCCAATAGGAAAAAGAAAGGACAAGAAATCATGCAAAAAGCAATTTTACAACTCGAAACTTTAGCCTGCCCGACCTGCATGCAGAAGATCGCGGGGGCCATCGCCAATGTCGACGGGGTTGAAAAGACCAGCGTCAAGGTCCTCTTCAACGCAAGCAAGGCCAAGGCTAATTTCGATCCGGATAAAACCAATTTGGACACGATCACGCAAGCCGTCAAAAATATCGGCTATGACGTCTTGAAGGCCAGCGCTAAATAAGAGAAAAAAGCAAAAACAAGAAAAAAGGCTGATAAAGAAAAAAGGAGAAAAATGATGATCAAGGAATTTTTTACCAAGAACGATGAAATGTTAGACTTGTATACGCAGGCAATTACCAAGGCCCACGGCGCCCACCACCCGGAAGTCTTTGAAGTCCGCAAGGTTTACGAAGACATTCAAAAGAAGGTGAAATCCGGCCAGGAAGACTTGACTGCCGACTTCAGCAAGCTGCGGGATTTGACCGCGGACTACGCCATCCCGGCTGATGCCTGCGGGGCGATGACTAAGACCTACCAGACCCTGGAAGAATTCGACCACTTGGTCCAGGGCTAATTTTTACCAGCAGAGGAGAGCAAAATGCAGCATATATGTGTCAGTCTGGTTCCCTTATTCGCGGACTTGCCAGAAAAAGACCAGCTTAAGATCAATTCCCTGGCCAGCCACCGGCGCTATCAAAAAGGTGAGACGATTTTTCAGCCAGGGGATGAAAAGCTGCAGATCGTGGCCCGGGGAAACATGAAGGTTTACCAGCTGTCCGCCAGTGGCCGCGAGCAGCTGCTCCGGGTTGCCCAGCCGGGTGACTATGAAGGGGAAAAGCAGCTTTTTGGCCTGGAAAATGACAGCTTCTTCGGCCAGGCCATGGAGAACACGGAAATCTGCAGCTTGAGCAAGGCAGACTTCAACCAGGTTCTCCTGGAAAATCCCCAGCTCTCCCTCAAACTGCTGGAACTCAGCGCCCAGAAGCTGCTGGAAACAGAAAGACAGACCCAGTTCCTGGCCATGGAGCGGGTTGAAGAAAGACTGGCCAGCTACCTTTTGGACTTGGCTAAGGTGGCTGGCAGCGACCAGGTTCAGCTGTCCATGAAGATGAAAGATATTGCCCTTTACTTAGGAACTACTCCCGAAACCCTCTCCCGCAAATTCAAACTCCTTGAAAAAATGGGCTATCTGAAAAGGACCGGCAAGCAGGTGAAAATCCTCGACGAAGACGGCCTGCTGGACTTGTAGCAAAAAATTTTAATTTTAATAGAGAGCAAATCTCCCTCTAGCAGATCAAATGCTAGAGGGAGATTTTTTGAATTTTAGGCTATAATAAGCAACAGAATAAGAATTTGATGCGTTAAGGGAGAAAAAATGAAGTTTCCGGTAGACCAGCTGACTTGGACCAGAGAACCAGCCAGCTATGCTATTTCAGCTGATAAGATTGAGATCGTGACCAAGCCGCACACGGACTTGTGGCAGCGGACTTACTACCATTTCCGCAATGACAATGCCCCGGTTTTGCAAGTGTCCAGTGATGAGAAGTTCTTTTCTTTCATCGTCAAAACTGACTTTGCCAGTCATCATCGCTTTGACCAATGCGGGGTAGTGCTGTACCTCGACAGCGAAAACTGGCTTAAGGGGTCAATTGAATATGAGAATGAAGACTTCCAGCACCTGGGCAGCGTGGTAACCAATCATGGCTATTCCGACTGGGCGACAACCGAGATCCCGGCCACGGTCAAGTCGATGTGGTATCGGCTCAGCCGCCGGGAAGATGACTACTGCATCGAATGTTCAGAAGACGGAGTGACCTACAAGCAGATGCGGATTTGCCACCTGCTGGAAGGCGGCGGGACGGTTCGCTTTGGCATCTACGCCTGCAGCCCGGAAGATTCATCCTTCAAGGCTACTTTCAGCCACTTGGAATTAACTGACTGCCAGTGGCAAAAGCATGATGGCCAGGCTGCTGATCTGGAATAGCGAAAAAATAAAACGAAGCTGATAATGCAAAGGAGAAAAAATGAGCTTAACAGTCAATCTTTACTACCACGGGCAAAACGGCAGTGCCCGCAAGTTTGCGGAAGAAATGGAGGCAAGCGGAGTGGCCCAGGCCATCCGGGAAGAAGCCGGTAACCTCCGCTACGAGTACTTCCAGCCGCTCGCTGACCCGGAAACCATCCTCTTGATCGACAGCTGGGAAAGCCAGGAGGCGCTGGACGCCCACCACGCTTCACCGATGATGGGCCAGCTGGCTGAGCTGCGTGAGAAGTACGACCTGCACATGAGTGTTGAGCGCTATGTTTCAGCAGAAGAAGCAGCTGGCGACGAGCAATTTATCAGAAAATAAAACATACTAATCTAGTGTTGGATGATTACTCGACGGAGTAGTCGTTCAACACTTTTTCTTTCAGCTTCACCATTCAATTGAGAAGCTCGTCTAAGTATGTTGGCTGTTAAAGTCCGGTTGAGAAAATTAAATCTGATGGATTAGATGGAGGCAGCTCATCTCCAAGTAAAGCGGAGGTTTATGAGTGACCCTGCTTTCCCTTATATTCTTCAGCCTATTGCTGAAGATTGATCGAAAAAATGCATTCTAATAGTTGAATTAATTTTTTTGTGGCTAAGCTAACACTAGCTGCCCCCGCTCGGGTAGAGTTTTGCATGAGATGCGCTCGCTACGCAATAGCCCGTCGGAGTTTTTTCTAGCCGGATAATAGGCGCAGAAAAATAGCAGTTCTCCCAGTAGGAAGGGAGAACGCTACTACCTCGTAGAGCCCACATTTTACCTTGTAAAGTATAGTGGGTTATACTTTACTTGGAAGTAATCACCGAATTCCAGTTAGAAACTATTTTGTAACTACGTTTTGAGGAGGATAAAATGCGTCCTTACGTCCGGCATTACCCACTAGCGATAGCTAAATTAATGTGTCTGTGCTCCCCTAAAATCTGCTGATTTATTACTGACTAATACAGGAGGTTTTTATGGGACAGACAATCATATCTGCTATTGGTGTTTATATTTCCACCAGTATAGATTATTTAATTGTTTTGATTATTTTATTTGCACAGCTATCACAGAATAAGCAGAAATGGCATATTTATGCGGGGCAATATCTTGGCACGGGCTTACTTGTAGGGGTGAGTTTAGTTGCTGCTTATGTCGTCAATTTCGTGCCTGAAGCATGGATGGTTGGATTGCTTGGTTTAATCCCTATCTATTTAGGGATTCGCTTTGCAATTGTTGGAGAAGGTGAGGAAGACGAAGAGGAAGAAATTATTGAAAGATTAGAACAAAGTAAGGCAACTCAACTGTTTTGGACAGTTACATTGCTGACAATTGCGTCTGGCGGAGATAATTTAGGTATCTATACACCTTATTTTGCTTCGTTAGATTGGGCACAGACCCTCGTGGCGTTGCTTGTGTTTGCAATCGGCGTAATTATCTTTTGCGAGCTTAGTCGGGTGCTATCCTCTATTCCGTTAATATCCGAGACAATTGAAAAATACGAGCGAATCATTGTGCCCTTAGTATTCATTCCACTTGGACTATACATCATGTATGAAAGTGGCACGATAGAGACTTTTCTAAACTTTATTTTATAGATAAAAAAGCCCCTTAAATGGGCAATGTCATTAAGTTAAGGCATTGACTTTGAACAGGGAACCGCTTTGAGACACTCATCTAAGTTAGGTGGGTGTCTTTTCTGCTTTTTGGGTATGACAAATAAGCAGTCGATTGACTGTTTTTTTACGAAATACGATAGTTTAAACTAACAGAACCTTAAAACCGTAGATATTGTCTACCTTTTCGGACTGGATGATGATAAGCTTATTTTTTCGATACCTTTTAGAACGATTTTGACCAGGAAATAAACGATCATGCGATCCGACTCGAATGCCAATTAAGACTAGTTCATCTTTATCAATCGTATAAACCACCAGGACATCGTTAGTTTCGCTTGGTGTTTTGTTTTTCGGGGTATCTTCGTAAGTGATAAAGGATGGCATTGAATACGTCATAAAGATCATAACGACGCGGCCTTGTATGCTTGCGGAAGTTTTCTAAATCAGGTTGTATTAACGCAAATTGCGCTCGAGAAATATTGCTTGGATAATCTGGTATGACAAACTCCTCAGTCGGTTTTCCACAATTCTACCAGATTCAGCAGATACTAGACAGGTTCTAAGAGGCATTTCACCATGTTAGAGAATATTGGGTCAGATTATATCAAATTGTGTCATTTGATATGATTTTGCCGAGTGTCTGCTTTAACAGCTTTAATATCTAGACCGACCTTTTTCAAGCAATACCTAGCAAGTAAGTATCACAAACGCTCCCTTGATATGGTTTTCAAGAAAACTGGAGGACAACTTTACAGTCCGTCAACCGAAGCTCTATACACAGACACAAATATTACTCGTTTGCCAAGTGGCTCCTCAAATGAGAGGAGACCATTTGGCTGGATGCAACACAGCATCCACTATCCCGTTCGCAAATGAGACGTTCGGGAATACTTTTCTTACTATCTGCATTGCACCGTTGATGTCCGCATTGACCAACAAACCCTTGTTGGTTCTAAACATGCCACGGTGAATGTGCCGATTGGCTGGGCTCAGCCCTTGCTTTTTTCTGCTCTTATTGCCATTGTTCCAGCATGGCTTTTCGCCGTCAAGAGCACTAGTCTGACTTGTATACGATTCATTTGTGCAGATAACCGTGATACCGACCATATTGGCCTTGTAGCGGATCATATTGATCATCTGCTGGTGAGGCAAGCCAACAAAGTTTTGATTGTTTTTCTTGCCCATATTTACTGACCGTTTCCATGTCTTGTTCTTGCCAATCACAATAGTATTTGCTCCACAGCTTAGCGCGTAATCTACTATGCGCTTGGATGCCTTGTGGGCAAATTGACGAATCTTGGCATTGCGCCAATCGGTTAGGTGCTGCATGGATTTGGTCTGGCCGTATACTGCCTTTGGGACTTGCTTGGTATTTATGATGCTTTCGAGCTGGTGGTATTGAGCTTGAAGGCTCTTCAATTTCGCCATGCGCTTGTTGTAGTACTGATTAGCAGACTTGATTGCACGACCATTAATGAGTAAGGCATTGTCACCCGTATTTGAGACGCAGGCAAATGCATTATCTACACCTGGATCGATACCAATATAACGTCCGTTGTCTGGCAGATACGGTTTCTGGTTTGCAGCTGGAGTGTAGGCTACTGTGAGTTTATAACCATTTGACAGTGGCTTAATTGCGATGCGATTGACCTTTTTTATGCCATCTGCAAGCTTGATGCTAAGCCCCAAAGAATGAATAATCAGATACCGCGCTACGACATCTTTGCCATCAGCACTTTTCACTTCTTTGACTCTCGCGTTTTGTGGTGTCACGTAAAAGGTATGACGTCTGCTTTTCTTCAAGTAACGTGGAATTCTCGGCCTGCCGGTAAATTTCTGTGGTGCTATTTTGTAAGATTGCAAGGCACAGAACCAGGCCTTCCAAACCGCGGCTACTTCTTTAAGCGTCTGTTGAGCACATTGAACAGTGGGCATCTGACCATAAAGCATAAGCTCATTGGCATTTCTTTTATTCTTGAAGATCCTGTCCAAGCCCTCATAATAAATCGATCCTTTTCTCTTGAAAAGGGCTTGTCTGAGCTGATACAAAGCGGCGTTATAAATCTTATGAGCAATTTCTGCCGCACGGTCAAGCTCTGGAGTAGCCTTGATGTAATACTCACTGGCCAATTGGTCAATGAGTTCACTATTTCTCGGAATTGTCTTTTGTTTTTTCTTTCTTTTCGCTTGGACCATTTTCGTTTTACCTCCTTTCCTAATAATTCATCCACTGGCCTTAGTGTTACTTGTTCGAAAAGTAATATAGATCACTGACTGTCTTTGGATTATTTCTATGATTTTAAGATCTTCTACATTCTCGTACCTCTAAGAATTATTATATCACGTCTTACCGAACTGGATACGAACAAAAGGTAAAGAATTGATTTATTCTGTCAAAAGCAACAGTATGGACTAATTTGACTCAAAATTCTCTATCATACTAACAAGAAAACCAAAAATTTCCAGATCATTAATTTAACATATCGTATCAAGCCATGCCTGGAATATTATCTAGGCGTTTTTTTAATGTAATGGTATTTTCTGGCAGAAAGGTTGCATTATTTTGACTACAGTTGTAAACTAATAAGTGTTAGAAGTTTACAAATGTAAACTTAGAATTCAATTAATGGAGGAAGCCAATTGAAGGATGGATGCAAAGAATGTAACTATCACCGATTCTGAATGGATGGTTATGAGAGCAATTTGGACAATGGGACATGCGACTAGTCGTGAACTAATCGATGCTATGAACGAATTAGAAGGCTGGTCAGCTTCAACAACCAAAACGCTACTTCACAGGTTGATTCAAAAAAAGGCGGTTGCGCAGCATGGCGGCAGTCGACCATTCACGTATAAGCCGGTTGTTGGCGAGAAGGAATCAATGGTGGCAGCGGCAGATGATTTGTTTGACCATATGTGTGCGATGCGGGCTGGTTCAACAATTGCCGGCGTTATTCAGTCAAGGGAACTCTCACGGGCGGATATTGCGAACTTACAGGCGATTCTAGCTGAAAAGGCCAAAACAGCGCCCGAGGAAGTTCAGTGTAACTGCTTGCCAGGTGATCAAACGTGTTAAGACTGTGGTGTTCTGTTTACTTTTAGGATTGCTACACAAAAATCCCGAGCCCTACACAAAAATCCCGAGCCCGGGGACTTCCACACAAGGAACTTATATTCCGTCTTATAACCGCTTTGCTACGCACACTTATTTTTAGGAGGTCGATAATCATGGCAAATAAAGAGGACCATAGGAACATGAAAAACATGAGTGCTAAGAATATGGAAAATAATGAATCAAATATGAGTCATATGGATCATGATGACATGAAAATGGATCACGATATGACCGAAACGGATCATAATCAAATGAACATGGACCACGATATGGCCGAAAGGGATCACAGCCAAATGAACATGAATCACGAAACTATGAATATGAGTGGGATGAATCACGGTGATATGGATATGGCTGGGACCGACATGATGATGCACGGTGGCTCAATGATGCATATGGGGAATTTGAAAGTCAAATTTTGGGTCTCCGTTGTCTTAGCGATTCCAGTTTTACTGTTAGCACCAATCATGGGTTTAAACGCTTCCATCCTTAGTTTCAGTTCACCGCTAATTGTTGGCATTATCATCGTTTTGTTTGATACAGCACTTTACTTTTATGGCGGAATGCCATTTTTAAAGGGGGCTAAAGCGGAAATTCAAGATAAATCTCCTGAAATGATGACGCTAGTAACCCTTGGAATTTCCGTTTCGTATTTCTTCAGTTTGTACGCATTTATTGCCAACAACTTCTTGAACCCGGCAAATCATGTAATGGATTTTTCGTTCGAACTTGCAACCCTGATTTTAATTATGCTTCTAGGACACTGGATTGAAATGAATGCATTGATGGGGGCTGGGGATGCCTTACAAAAGATGGCGGCCCTGTTGCCTAAGACGGCCCATCTAGTTACAGATAATGGTGAAACAAAAGAAGTGCCAGTATCTGATTTAAAAGTTGGTCAAACTGTCCAAGTACGTTCAGGTGAGAGTATTCCAGCCGATGGTGTTATTACGGCTGGGGAGTCGACCGTGAATGAAGCACTGGTAACCGGTGAATCTGCTGCCGTTACCAAGAACGTTGGCGATAAGGTCATTGGTGGTACAACAAACAATAACGGGACGCTAACGGTTAAAATTAGTGGTACTGGTGACTCCGGCTATCTTTCTCAAGTAATGAAAATGGTTCAAAATGCCCAGCAAGCTAAATCTAAAGCAGAAGATAAAGCTGATTTAGTTGCCAAGTATCTATTTTATGCGGCACTTGGTGTTGGGATTATTGCTTTCTTTGCCTGGTTACCCCAGGGATTGGAGACTGCAATGACGATCATGGTGACCGTCTTTGTGATTGCTTGCCCGCATGCGTTAGGATTAGCGATTCCATTAGTGGTTTCTCGTTCTACTACGATTGGCGCTCAAAATGGGCTATTAGTTCGAAATCGCCAAGCCATTGAAGCAAGTCAACATGTTAGCCACGTTCTCTTGGATAAAACTGGCACGTTAACAGAAGGTAAATTTACGGTGAATGCATTGATTCCAAATGATGGGATTGACAAAACAACGTTATTAAGCCGACTGGCCGCTCTTGAAAATAATTCGACTCATCCGCTGGCCCAAGCAATCATTACTGAAGCCCAAGCAAAGGACATTGAAGTCGTTGCGGCTGAAAAGTCTCAAAATATTCCGGGCGTTGGTATTTCCGGTAATATTGATGGCACTGACTATATGATTGTTAATAGTAACTATTTAACGAAGCAAGGGATCAGGTTTGACAAGGCCGCTGCTGATAAATGGGCTGCTAAGGGTAATTCCGTCAGCTTCCTATTGCAGGGTACCCAAGTTCAAGGAATGGTTGCTGAAGGCGACACTATCAAAGCGGGTGCTAAGGAATTAATTAGTGGTCTTCAGAAGCGAGGAATTACCCCCGTAATGCTCACTGGCGATAATCCAAAAGCCGCGGAACACGTTGCTAACTTACTAGGATTGACTGAATTTCATGCAGGCCTATTACCAGATGATAAGCAAAAGATTATTGCTGATTATCAAGCAAAGGGCAATCACGTCATCATGGTTGGTGACGGCGTAAATGACGCACCAAGTCTTGCCACGGCCGATATTGGAATTGCAATTGGCGCCGGAACCGATGTTGCCATTGATTCCGCTGATGTTGTGTTGGTTAAATCAGAACCCAGCGATATTTTACATTTTCTTGATTTGGCTAAAATCACAAATCAGAAAATGGTCCAAAATCTTTGGTGGGGAGCAGGCTACAATATTGTCGCAATTCCACTCGCTGCCGGTGTGTTGTCATTTATGGGAATCACTCTAGACCCAGCCGTTGGTGCTGTGGCCATGGCGATGTCGTCAATTATCGTGGCAATTAATGCGATGGGATTGACTGGTAAAAAGATCAAAAACGTGTAATTAAGTGATGATAAAAAGAGGAGAAAGACCAGCTGGTAGTCTGGCAATGTCATTAAGTTAAGGCATTGACTTTGAACAGGGAACCGCTTTGAGCCACTTATCTAAGTTTAGGTGGGTGTCTTTTCTTCTTTTTGGGTATGACAAAAAAACAGAGTTTCCTCTTTAGCTTAGGAAACTCTGTTTTCGCGTTAGGCGCGTTTTTTACTGATCGTAGCCTTAATGGCCAAAATGGCAAAGGTAACAGCGACTGGGATCAGCCAGCCAAGCCCGTCCTGGTAAAGGGGCAGGAGGCGGCCGTAAAAGCTAATAACAGCCTTGACCTGTATCCCTGCCGGCAGGGCCTTAAAGAAGTCGCCCAGGGCGCAAAGGAAGGCGACAGCTGTCATGATCTGGTAGTCGACCTGCTTAAAGTCGAAGAGCTTGCTGGTCAGTGCCAGCAGGATCAAGGAGATCGCCAGCGGGTAGAGCAGCATCAAGACTGGCAGGGAGAAGGAAATGATGGTGGTTAGGCCGATGTTGGCAATCCCAAAGGCCAGGAGGCTGAAGATGATGGCCCACTTGTTGTAAGACAGGGTCTTTGGGAACATTTCCACGAAGGTCTCGCTGCAGGCCGTGATAAGGCCGATGGCCGTCTTAAGGCAAGCCACGAAGATCATCAAGGCAAAAATCACTGCCCCCAGACCTGGGAAGTAGTGGCGGGCAATCTGGGACAGGGCTTCCCCGCCGTTAGCAGCTAAGCCCAAGGCAGTCCGGCTCTGGGCTCCGACCAGGGCAGTAATGGCGTAGATCACCGCCATCAAAAGGCAGGTGAGGACCCCGGTCTTCAAAGTCGCGGAAGCAACTTTTTCCGGCTTGGTAATCCCGAAAGTCCGGATGCTGGAAATGACGATGATCCCAAAGGCCAGGCCCGCCAAAGCATCCATGGTGTTGTAGCCGGCCAAGACCCCGCTGATTAGTGGGGCGCTGGCATATTTGCTAACTGGCTTGACTGCCTGGTAGTTGCCCAAGGGATGCAGCAGCGCTGTGATCATGATAAAGAAGAAAAAGAGTAAGAAGGCCGGAGTCAGAAACTTGCCGATCCAGTCCATGATCCGCCCTGGTCTTAAAGAGAAGAAAAGCATGATCGCGAAGAAGATCAGTGAGAAAATAAAGAGGCCGGTGCTTTTGGTCATCCCGCTTGGCAAAAGCGCCGAGATCCCGGTTTCAAAAGGAACCGTGAAGCAGCGTGGAATGGCGAAGAAGGGCCCGATGGTCAAGTACAGAAGGCAGGTAAAGAAGTAGCTGTACTTGTGGCTGATCCGGCCACTGAGGTCTAATAGCCCTTCTGACCTGGTCATCCCTAAGGAGGCGATGGCCAAAAGGGGCAGGCCCACCCCGGTGATCAGGAAGCCCAAGAGGGAGATCCAGAGGTTGGCTCCGCTGGCTTCACCCAGGTAGGCAGGAAAAATCAGATTCCCGGCCCCGAAGAAGAGGCCGAAGAGCATGCTGGAAATCGTCAGCGACTCAGCATGCGTCAACTTTTCTTTCATGTTGATCCTCCATAAACCAAGTTAAAATAACAAATAGAAAGTAAAAACTAGAAAATAGAAATTAGAAACTATTGTGCTAAAGCACACAATAGCTTATATTTTACCATACAGACTGACAGAAGGATGAAAACATGGTGAAATAATGACTTCTTTTGAAAAATACCAGGCAGTTAAAAAGGCTTATGCAGACGCGGCTAACGAAGAAAATGCCCAGGCCATGAGCAAGTACATGCGGAATCTGTTTCCTTTCTATGGGCTCAAGATGCCAATGCGGCGGGAATTATCCAGGCCTTTTTTAACGGGCGTGACTAAGGAAGAAATCGCCTGGGACCTGGTTGACCTCTGCTTTGAAGACGACTACCGGGAAATGCAGTACTTTGCCCTGGACTACTTGAAAAGAGTAGAAAAGCAGCTGACTTTTAGCGATTTGCCCAAAATCAAGCAGCTGGCGGAGACCAAGTCCTGGTGGGACAGCGTTGACAGCTTGGTCAAACTGGTGGGGCAGGTTTTTGTCAGAGATGAGGAAAACAAGGAAAAGACGGCAGCCCTCATGCTGGCCTGGGCGCAAGATCCCGACTTCTGGGTCCGGCGGACGGCGATTGAATTCCAGCTGGGCTTAAAAGAAGCAACTGATCCGGAGCTTTTGGGCAAGATCATCGACCTCAACCTGGGCAGCCGGGAATTTTTTATCAACAAGGCTATTGGCTGGGCCCTGCGGGACTACTCTAAGACCAAGCCGGCCTGGGTCAGAAGCTATATGGCTTCCCGCGAGCTTAGTCCTTTGAGCCGGCGGGAAGGCAGCAAGTATATCTAGAAGATGCAGATAGGTGAGTGAAAAATGTTTGAACTGAACTACTGCCCCCAATGCGGGCAAAAATTGACTAAGCGGGAATTGTCTCTGGACGGCTTGATCCCTTATTGCGAGCAATGCGGCGACTTCCGCTTTCCGGTATTCTCCGTTGCTGTCAGCATGATCGTCATGAATGAAATGGGCAACCAGGTCCTTTTAATCAAGCAGTACGGGAAGGACTCCTATATCCTGGTGGCTGGCACGTTAATAAAGGGGAAAACGCTGAAGATACTTGCCGAAGAGAATTAATGGAGGAGCTCCATTTAACGGCCAAAAGCCTCCACTTCAACCGCAGCCAGTATTTTGCCCCCTCAAACACCTTGATGCTCAACTATACGGTGACCGTTGACCAGGCTGAAACAGTTAGTCCAAATGAGGAAATCGATGCCTGGAACTGGTTAAGCACAGAAGAAGCCCGCCGGCAGATCCGGCCCAATTCCTTAGCCCGGACTTTTTTGTTGGAATACCTCAATAAAGGCAAGCTGAATGAATAACTTATAGCTTATTAAACATGTTATATAAACCCGGTGAAATAAGAGTTATCCAATTTATTTAATAAGCGTTTTATTATCTGGCGCTAATAACTTGATTTTATTAATCGAATGCTTTATAGTATTTTTTGCTTTAAAAGGTAGACACTCCCGGCCCAGCTGCGAGTGCCTTCTTCAGTTAACGGTATTTTGGCTAGGAAATTTGTATTTTGCTTGGTGAGGTAAAGCTTGAAAAAATACGGCGCTTTTAAAAGGAATTTTGATTTCAGCGGTCTTTCTCCCCTGGAAGCTCAGAGAATGCTGGGCTATGTGGGGGCGATGAACCACTGTATGGACCGGGCCATGCAGGATGGGGACCCTAGTGACGCGATCATGATTTTCCTCAGTGAAATTGGTGAAGAGTTGGGAGCTGACCGAGCATATATCTTCCAGCTGAATGAAAAGCAGCTCTATGATAACACCTATGAATGGTGCGCGCCGGGGGTTGCTTCTGAGCGGGCAACCCTGCAAGACATGCCGCGGGCTGATCTTGGCTCGCCTTTTGCCCGGGCCTTTAGGGGAAATTCCGGTTACTATATCAGCGATATGGCAGCTTTCAAAGAGACTGATCCTGTGTTATATGAGGTATTTTCCCGCCAGGAGCTCAGCAGTCTGGTCATCTGTCCTTTTTACTTCGAGACCGACCTGGTCGGCTTTGTCGGGGTGGACGAGCCCGAAGACATGAGTCTGGCCCTCCCGGTCATGCAGATCGCTTCCAGCCACATGTCAGGGCTTTTGCAAAAGTCCTTTTACGTGGAGAAAGGCTCTTCGGCTGACAGCGTGACAGGCCTGTGCAGCGTGACAGCCTTCCGCCACCATGTTGCCTATGAATTGGCGGAAATCAAGGCTAATCCTGGTATGAAGCCGGACCTGGTCCACTTCGATATCAGCAACTTCAAGTTCTTTAACAAAGAGCACGGACTAAAAGCCGGCGATGAGCTGTTAAAGCGCCTGGCCCAAGTGATTGGCCAGGAAGTCGGCAGTCCCTGGCTGGTCCGGCCGGTTGCTGACCACTTCTACGCCTTGGTTCCCGATAACAAAGTGGACCAAGCCATCCGGAACATTCACGATGCCATTATCGGGGATGAGGCCTTCGGGGTCTCAATTAGGGCCGGGATCTACCCCTTGTCCGCCAGCGACCAGCAGGTCTCCTTTGCCATGGACCGGGCCAGAATCGCGGCCAACAATGCCGTGGGCAACTACCGGAACTACTATTGCCGCTATGAGGAGAAGATGGAGGCGGACCTGACTTTGGCCAACTACCTGCTCAGCCACATCGACGAAGCCGTGGCCAAGGGCTGGATCAAGGTCTACTACCAGCCGATCGTGGATACCTTCAGTTCCAAGATCAGCACTTATGAAGCCCTGGCCCGCTGGATCGACCCTAATTACGGCTTTTTGAACCCGGGCGAATTCATCGAGGTCCTGGAGCGGGGACATTTGATCCACAAGCTGGACCTGCATATTTTGGACCTGGTCTGCCAGGATCTGGAAGAAGCCATGCAAAAAGGCGAGACCTACCCGATGGTTTCGGTCAACTTGTCCCGTTATGACCTTGAGCTTTCCGACCTGCATGAAAGAATCAATAATATTTTGGCCAGTCATGGGGTGAAAAGCTCCCAGATCCGGATCGAAATTACCGAGTCAGCCCTCCTCAGCAACACTGAAGCTGTCATCAAGGAGCACATCAGCCGCTTCCATGAGGATGGCTACCAGGTCTGGCTGGATGACTTCGGCAGCGGCTTCTCATCTTTAAACAGCCTGCAGAACTTCGATTTTGACCTGCTCAAGATTGACATGGCCTTCCTCCGCCACGCCAACGAAAAGACCCCGACCATCTTGATGGACGTGATCGACATGGCCAAGCGGCTGGGAATTGAAACCCTGTCTGAAGGGGTGGAGACCAAGGACGAATATGACTTCCTCCACTCCATCGGCTGCGTTTTGGCTCAGGGCTTCTACTTCTCCCAGCCTTTGCCAAAAGACAAGATTACCACCAAGCGGAAGGAGCGGGGACTGGAATTTGAAAGCCCGGCTGAGCATGCCTTTTACCAGAAGATCGGCCAGGTCAATGTCTTGAATGTCCTGTATCCTTTCAGTGGGAAGAATGACCAGGAGCTGGTGGAAAACGTTCCGGTCATGGTCTTTTTAGACAAGGGCGGGGACTTTGACATTATCTATGCCAACAAGGCTTCTCAAAGCTGGACTGAGTCCCTCCGTCTCAAGGGTGAAGATTACACGGCAGCCATCAAGGAAGAGTTTCGTGCCCTTTTAAGGCAGCTGGTCAGCCAGACCGATGGTGAAATCATTGAAAAGAGTTTCCGGATCAAAGGCTATGCCGGCCGCCTGCGCCTGCAGCTGGTGGCAGAGATGCCGGGCCAGCGGGCTTATGTGACCAGCACGAATATGGTTTGATTTTTTAGAGTATTTTTCTGTTGAAAGCTTTTTTAAAAAACGTTTTCGCTTATAATTAACTGTTGAGAAAAAGCTTAAAGGAAACAGACCATGAATGAATTAGAAAAAATGCGCGCCGGTGATTTCTACCAGCTGACGGCACCGGAAGTTGAGCATTATCAAGAAGCCGGGATCATCTGGAACGATGAACTTAGGCAGGGCAACAATCTTGACCGGCCGGCCCAGCTCCTGCGCTTGAAGATGCACCTGGGTGCTTTAGGGGACCAGGCCGTCTTTGGGACCAGCTTCAGCTGCCTAAACGGACCTAACATCTATATTGGCCACCACTTTTTTGCGGCCAGCGGTTTAACCATTGAAGACGCTGGAGACGTTCATATCGGCGATTACGTGACCATGGGGCCCAATTGCCTTTTGACGACAATTGCCCACCCCCGGTCAACCAGGCAGCGCCGCCAGCGCCTGGCCCAGGCCAAGGGGGTTGAAATCGGCAATGACGTCTGCCTGGGGGCGGGGGTCACGGTTTTAGCCGGGGTCAAAATCGGCGACAACGTGGTCGTGGAAGCCGGGGCCGTGGTGGCCCAGGATCTGCCCGCCAACGGGGTCTTTGCCGGCATCCCGGCCAGGAAAATCGCTGATCTGGCCAATGATTGCGGATAAGTGTCAACTTATGGTTTGACTTTATCATTATGTTTTAAGTAAAATATCACTATCAGCTTGTACTGAAGTGAAAAGTTGAGGAGTTAACAATGAAAATAGCTTTGCAAGTTTTAGCCTGCCTGGTGGCAGTTGAGTTCTTCTATATCATGTATTTGGAAACTTTTGCAACGACTTCCAAGAAGACGGCAGAAGTTTTCCAAATGGACCAGGAAGAATTAAGCCGGCCGTCAGTCAATACGCTGTTTAAGAACCAGGGCATCTACAACGGCCTGCTGGCCGTCTTGACCTTGATTGCGGCCTTTGCCCTGGGCAAGATCGTCCTGCAGCTGGTCTTGGCCTACATGATCCTGGTAGCGGCCTACGGGGCCGTGACCAGCCAGCTGAAGATCCTCTTGATGCAGGGGGGCTTACCTATCTTGACCTTGATCGTCAGCTTCTTTGCTTAAGGGCGGGATGCAAGATATAACTCTTTTTTCAGAAAAGCCTTGCGCTGAATTCTTGTAGGAATATAATATTTTTAATAAAAGGACCAAAATAGCCAGCGCAGCTGTTCAATAGGTGGGAGAAAGAAATGGTTGAATACAAAATCGACAAAACCGACCGACGCATTTTACAAATGTTGGAAGAGAACGCCCGCATTTCCGTCAAGGATATCGCGGAAGCCAACTTCATGTCTTCTCCGGCCGTAGCCAACCGCATCAGACGGATGGAAGCCAACGACCTCATCAAGCACTACTATGCTGACATTGACTACCCGTCCATGGGCTACGTGGTTAAGGCCTTCATCAATCTGGAAGTCAAGCCGGAAGACAAGAGCGAGTTCTACCCCTTCATCGAGAAGATTCCGAATGTTATCCAGTGCGACTGCGTGACGGGGGACTACTCCATGCTGATTCAGGCTGCCTACCGGCGGCCAGAAGAACTGGACCACTTAGTCAACGAGCTGCAGAAATTCGGCCGGACCAAGACAGAAATTGCCTTTTCCACCCCGATCGAGCACCGGCCGATCCCGGTCAAGACCGAGAGTGATGACGAAGAAGACAAGAAAGAAGACTGATTTTAAGCCTCCGTCTGCCAAGACGGGGGCTTTTTTGACCTTTTTGCAAAGAAATAGTTAAGCTTGCCACTTTACCGCTTACAATTATACCAATTTGCGAGCAAAGACTTGACCCGAGCTAAAAAAACGGCTATGATTCCTATTGCAAGCGCAAAAATATAAATTAGTCCAATAGCTTAAATTGAACTAGACCAAAGGAGAAGACATATGTGCGGAATTGTCGGTGTAGTTGGCAAGCCAGCTAGAGAAGTTGTTTTGAATGGTTTGAAGAACTTGGAATACCGCGGCTACGACTCAGCTGGTATTTACCTCAATGACTTACAAGGGCATGAATACTTGACCAAGGCGGTTGGCCGGATTGCCAACCTGGAAGAGAAGCTGACGCCAGAAGAAGAAGGGACGACCGGGATCGGCCACACCCGCTGGGCAACTCACGGCCATCCAACGGTGGAAAACGCCCACCCACACTACTCAGAAGACGGCCGCTTCTACCTGGTTCACAACGGGGTCATTGAAAACTATCTGGAATTGAAGGAAAAGTACTTGGCAGGCGTTCACTTCAAGTCTGAAACTGACACTGAAGTTGTTGTGCAATTAGTAGCCAAGCTGGCCAAGGAAGAAAACTTGGATGCTTTTTCAGCCTTCAAGAAAGCTTTGAAACTGGTTAAGGGTTCATACGCCTTCTTGCTGGTAGACAACACCAAGCCAGACCACATTTACCTTGCCAAGAACAAGAGCCCGATGATGCTGGGCTTGGGCGACGGCTTTAACATTATCGCTTCAGACGCGATTTCTGTTTTGGACCAAACCAAGACCTTCATCGCCTTGAACGATGGCGACTGTGCTGACGTAACCAAGGACTCAATCGAAATCCAGGACTACGACGGCAACAAGGTGGAAAGAGAAGCTAAAGTTTTGGACATCGACCCGAACGCTGCTTCCAAGGGCACTTACGAATTCTACATGCTCAAGGAAATCGACGAACAGCCAGCAGTTATGCGCCGCCTGTCAACTGACTACTTAGACGAAGCAGGCAAGCCAGTTGTTGACGAAAAGATCGTTGACGCTGTCAGCCAGGCTGACCGGATCTACATCTTCGCGGCTGGTACTTCCTACCACGCTGGCCTGGTTGGCAAGGAAATTTTTGAGAAGTTCACCGGGATCCCAACTGAAGTTGGCTATGCTTCAGAAGCCGGCTACCACTTCCCAATGATGTCCAAGCACCCATTCTTCATCTTCCTGACCCAGTCCGGTGAAACTGCCGACTCCCGCGTGGTCTTGACTGAAGCCAACAAGCGGGGGATCCCAAGCTTGACCATGACCAACGTTGAAGGGTCAACCTTGTCAAGAGAAGCAACTTACACCATGCTTTTGAATGCTGGTCCGGAAATTGCTGTTGCTTCAACCAAGGCTTACACTGCCCAAGTTGCCCTGCAAGCAATTTTGGCCAAGGCCGTTGGTGAAAAGCTGGGCGAACAAGACACTAAGGACTGGAACTTGAAGCAAGGCTTGAGCCTGGCCGCTGAAGGCATCCAGGAAATCGTTGATGGTAAGGAAAAGATCGAAGAACTGGCCAAGAAGTACCTGGTACCATCCAGAAACGCCTTCTACATCGGCCGGGGGATCGACCACGCCGTTTCCTTGGAAGGTGCCTTGAAGCTGAAGGAAGTTTCCTACATCCAAACTGAAGGCTTCGCCGCTGCGGAACTCAAGCACGGAACCATTTCCCTGATCGAAGACGGCACACCAGTTATTGCCTTGATCAACGACCCGGTAACGGCTGACCTGACCCGGGGCAACATTCAAGAAGTAGCTTCCCGCGGGGCCAACGTGATCACTATCGTTGGCAAGCAATTTGCTAAGGAAGGCGACAACATCGTCTTGCCGGAAATCGACTACTACCTGTCAGCTTTGCTGTCAGTAGTGCCGACGCAATTGCTGGCTTACTTCGCGTCCAAGAACAAAGGCTTGGACGTTGACAAGCCACGTAACCTGGCTAAGAGCGTTACGGTTGAATAATTTTTGCAGAATATTTAAAACAGGCAGGTGCGGCGGCATCTGCCTGTTTCTGTATCTGAAACTTGCTTTGACTTTTGGCAAAAAATGTATTCTTCTGGTACAATGATAACGATTTCTTGATGAAGGAGGATGAGCAATGATTGTGACCGACCGGCAGAAGAGAATTCTGCAGATCCTGCTGGAAAATGAAGACGGAATCAGTTTAGCGGAAGTGGAAAAAAGGCTGGAAACCAGCCGGAGGACCCTTTACCGGGAATTTGGCTTGTTGCGCCCGGAACTGGCCAAATCAGACTTGACCTTGACCAATAAGAAGGGCTATCTGCAGCTAACTGGACCGGATGAGTCGATTGCCGACCTGCGCGGCGAACTCAAAGAGAGCCAGGGGCAAGGTGAGATGAAGGTCGAAGACCGGGGAAATGCCCTGGCCGCTCTGCTTCTGTTAAAAGACGAACCGGAAAAAATTATTGCTTTGGCTGATGAGCTGGGAGTCAGCGAGGCGACAGTTCAAGCAGACTTGGCTGCTGTGGCTGAGTCTTTGGCCAAGTACCAGATCGAGCTCAAACGGACCAAGGGCCTGGGGGTCCAGGTCAGCGGCAAGGAAAGCCAGCGGCGCCGGATTCTGAATGGAATCCTGCTCAGTGAAAGCAACGACTATGTCTTTTTCTCTTACCTTAATAAAGAAGATCAGGCCAAGTCGGGAAACTTTTTCATTGACCTGCTCCCGAAAAAAGATCTGCTTAAGTGCTGGCAAGCGGTCAAAGATCTGCTGTCAGTTTTCAATTTTGAGACAGATTATCAGCTGATCGAGCTGATTCTGCTCTTTGCCATTAGCCTGGACCGCCAGCGGCAAGGCAAAAGTGTGGAAAGCATGGCTGCCAAACCGGATTCTTTAAAATACCAAGGCTATGTCTACCAGATTTTTGCCAAGCTAGACGTACCAGAAGTTACCTTGACGCAAAATGAAGTGATCTTTCTCGCTAATCAAATGCAGATGCACGAGGACCAACGGGTGCCTTTTGCCAGTGATGACCAGGAAGTCCTCGTCAATCTCCGGGTGGGGCAGTTTATTCAAGACGTTTCTGACCAGGTTCAGTTTGATTTCAGCAAGAATCCGGCCTTTTCCCGCCGCCTGCAAAAGCATATTTCCGCCTTGCTGCAGCACAGCGTCAAGCGCTTGCCAAACGTGCGGATTGAAACCTTGAGTCAGCTGACCATGCACTTCCCCCAGCTTTATGAAGCAATCACGGCTGCCTGGAAGCTGGATTTTTCAGAGGAATTGAATGTAGCTGAATTGCAGCTCTTGCTGCTATATTTTGCCAATGAATATGGCAGCCGGCAGCCGCGCCGCAACTTGTCAGCTTTGGTAATCTGCGACAATGGGCTGGGAACTTCTGCCATTCTGGCGGCTCGCTTGCAAAAAGAGGTTCCAGAGATTAAGCAGGTTAAGACGGCCCGGGCTTCGGGCTTAGCCCAGCTGAAACTGGAAGATTATGACATCATCTTTTCGACTCTGGATTTGCCAGGTTTCCCCCGGGAATACCACTTGGTCAGTCCCTTGCTTTTAGGCGGGGAACTAGACCGGGTCAAGAGTGAGGTGGCCAGTTATGTAGCCAAATACCCGGAAAAAAGCACCGTTCAGCAGCCCTGCCGCTTCAAAAATCCAGCAGCTGTCTTGACCCAGCTGGCAGGAGAAAGCGCCTTTTGCCAGCAGCTTCTGCAACAGATGACCCTGCAGCCGATAGGCAGCCAGGGAATGGATATGAATGCTGTATTGTCGGCGATTGTCACGGCCGTGCCGGATGAGTACGTTAAAGACCGGCTGGAAGTCGCCCAGCGGCTGAAAAAGCGGCTGGACCTGGCTCCCTTGGGTTTGCCAGGCAGTCACTTGGCCCTCTTGCATACGCGGACAAGGGCCGTCAGCAAATGCTTTTTTGCCATTTATGACCTGGCTGAGCCAATTGCCATGACAGCAATGGATCAAAGCAAAATTATCGTTAAAAGGCAGCTCCTGCTTTTAGCGCCGGAAGATTTGCCCGAAGCCAGTGCAAATGTTTTGGGGATGATCAGCAGCTTTTTGGTCATGAGTGACCAGACCCTGCAGCTGTTTGAGTCCAGCAACTGCCAGGAAATCGCGGCTGCTATTGCCCAACAGTACCTGGGCCAGGTAACCCAAAGGCTAAACCAGGCCCGTGGCCAATCTTAATGCAAATATCACAAATAGAAGTCTGACACTGAAACCGATGCCAGACTTCTATTTTCTTTGAATTGAAAGCGGAAACAATTGAAGTTAAGATAAAAATGTAAGTAAAAGTTAAGTAGAGAAAGTTTTATTGGTAATAGTTTTTAGTGTTTAGGAGGAAAAGTAATGTCTGAAACTCAGAGCAAGAGCTCAGCTAAGGCAAAGATCCAGAAATTCGGGACCTTCCTGTCAGGCATGATCATGCCAAACATTGGCGCGATTATTGCCTGGGGCTTCATGACCGCGATCTTCATGTCGCCGAACGGCTGGTTCCCGAACAAGTACATCAACAGCTTTACCAGCTCAATGCTGTACTTCATGATTCCAATCTTGATTGCCTACACGGGCGGCAAGAGCGTCTATGAGGAAAGAGGGGGTGTGGTTGGTGCCATCTCCGTTGTCGGGACCATCGTCTTGGCCTTCCCTTGGGCCAACCCGGTAGCACAGGGTATCGTTTATCCGGCCCTTTACCCATACGCAGCCAACAAGGCTACGGGGATTCCAATGTTCCTGGGGGCCATGATCATGGGGCCGCTCAGCGCCTGGTGCTTGAAGAAGTTTGACCAGGCCTTTCAAAGCAAGGTCAAGGCCGGCTTTGAAATGATCTATAACAACTTCTCCCAGGGGATCATGGGGATGATCTTCGTAGCTATCAGCTACTTCTTGATCGGACCTATTTTGGTTGTATCAACCATTTGGATTGCCAACGGGGTTGACTGGATCATCGCCCACCACCTGCTGCCACTGGCCAACCTGGTTATTGAACCAGCCAAGGTCTTGTTCTTGAACAACGCGATCGGCAACGGTGTCCTGGTTCCTTTAGGTATCCAGCAAGCTGCCAAGGTCGGCAAGTCAGTCCTCTTCTTGATGGAATCAAACCCTGGCCCTGGTTTGGGGATCCTGCTGGCCTGCTCAATTTTTGGCAAGGGTTCAGCCAAGAGCTCTGCTCCGGGTGCAATGATCGTTCACTTCCTTGGTGGGGTGCACGAAATCTACTTCCCATATGTTCTGATGAAGCCAATCCTGATCCTGGCTGCCATGGCCGGCGGGATTACCGGGACCTTCCTCTTTAGCATCATGGGCGGCGGTTTGACTGCTGCTGCCAGTCCTGGCTCAATTATCGCTATCCTGCTGGTTTCAGCCAAGGATGCCTACTTCGGCAACATTGTCGGTGTGCTTGGTTCAGCAATTGTTTCCTTTGTCGTTGCTGCTGTTATCTATAAGATGGACAAGAGTCATGATGGCGACCTGGCTGCCGCTCAAGGGCAAATGGCAGCTATGAAGGCAGAATCCAAGGGCTTGACTGAAGAAGAAGCCGGAGCTTCAGCTGTTGAAACGGTCAAAAGCTACAAGGATGTGCAAAGAATTATCTTTGCTTGTGATGCCGGCATGGGCTCATCCGCTATGGGGGCATCGATTCTGAGAGATAAGGTCAAGAAGGCGGGCTTGAACCTGCCAGTTACTAACACTGCTGTCCGCAACTTGAAGGATGAACCGGGCCTGCTGGTCATCACCCAGGAAGAACTGGCTGAACGGGCTAAGGAAAAGACACCAAACGCTTTGCACGTGGCTGTCGGCAACTTCCTCAGCACGCCAAAATATGACCAGGTCGTTGCCCGCTTGAAGGCAGCTGGTGAAACCCTGCCAGAAGCAGACCAGGTCAAGAAGAGTGAAAAGACAGCTGCTAAGGCAAACAGTCTGGCTTCGATCGATTTCAGCAAGGTTAAGGAAGTCAACTTTATCCGTCACGACCAACATCTGGGTACGGTGACGATGGCGTCAAGCCTGTTCAAGGACCAGATGAAGAAGGCCGGCAAGACAACCCCTGTTAAGGCCGTCAGAATCAATGAACTGGACAATGATCCAAGCCACCTGGTCATCGTTACGCCAATGGCTGGCAAGAACCTGGCTATCCGCTATGACCAGATCCGAGTTATCACCGTTGCTGACTTGCTCAAGGCTGGCGAAGTCAGCGGCCTGGTTGACAAACTGAAGTAAGGAGAGCAGAAGCATGAAACTGGAAAAAGATATGATCAAGTTGAACCAGAATGTTGCCACCCGTGAGGAAGCTATCCGCATGGCCGGGCAGCTCCTGGTAGACCACGGCTGCGTCGAGCCGGAATACATTGACGCCATGCTTGCCCGGAACGCGGATGTGTCAACCTATATGGGGAACTTTATCGCTATTCCGCACGGCACTGATGAAGGGAAGAAATACATTAAGAAGACCGGGATTTCAGTTGTCCAAATCCCAATGGGGGTCGACTTCAGCGACCCAGATGATGACCAGGAGCAATTAGTCACGGTTGTCTTCGGGATCGCGGGCCTGGGCAATGAGCACTTGCAGCTCTTGTCCCAGATTGCCCTGTTCTGCAGCGACGTTGCTAACGTAGCAAAATTAGCCGACGCGCAAACGCCAGAAGAAATTATCGGTTTGTTAGACAAAGTAGGAGAAAATTAAAAATGAGAGCAGTACACTTTGGTGCAGGTAACATTGGCCGCGGCTTCATTGGTGAAACTTTGGCAGCCAACGGTTTTGGAATTGATTTTGTCGACGTTAATGAAACGATCATTGATGCCTTGGTCGAGCGGGGTGAATACGATATTCAACTGGCCGCCCCGGGGCAAAAGAAGATTCACATCAGCAACGTGACCGGGATCAACAACGCCAAGAACCCTGAAAAGGTAGTCGAAGCCATCAAGACAACCAACATGGTTACCACAGCCATTGGCCCCAAGGTATTGAAGATCATTGCTCCTCTGATCGCCCAAGCCTTAAGCGCGAGAGTCAAGGAAAATCACGAACCTTTGGATGTCATTGCCTGTGAAAACATGATCGGCGGTTCCCAGTTCTTGAAGGAAGAAGTCTACAAGCACTTGACTGACGAAGACAAGGCCGAAGTTGACAAGTACGTTGGCTTCCCGAACGCCGCTGTTGACCGGATCGTGCCAATTCAGCACAATGAAGACCCGCTCTTTGTTTCAGTTGAAGACTTCAAGGAATGGGTTATCGACGAAAGCCAGATGAAGAACCCGAAGATCCGCTTGGAAGGCGTTCACTACGCTCCAGACCTTGAACCATACATCGAAAGAAAGCTGTTCTCAGTCAATACTGGTCACGCCACTGTTGCTTACACCGGCAAGGCTCTGGGCTATGAAACGATTGGGGAAGCCGTTAAGGATGACCGGGTCGTTGACCAGGTAACCCGCGTTTTGGCTGAAACCCGTTCCCTCCTTTTGGCCAAGTGGGACTTTAGCAAGGAAGAACTTGAAGAATACCATGCTCAAGTCATCAACCGCTTCAAGAACCCATACATCTCTGACGATATCGCCCGGGTTGGCCGGACACCAATTCGTAAGCTGGGCTATGATGAACGTTTCATCCGGCCAATCAGAGAACTGAAGGCCCGGGGTCTTGACTACACGGCCTTGCTTGAAACGGTTGGCAAGATTTACCACTTTGACGAGCCAGCAGACGCTGAAAGCCAAAAGCTGCAACAGATGTTCAAGGATGAACCGCTGAAGGAAGTCGTTTTGGAAACGACTGGCCTCAAGGATGACCCTGACCTGGTTGAAGAAATCATCGCTTCAATCAAGGCGGCTGATTAAGTAAAACAATTTTGCAATAAATTCCAAATCAAAAACTAAAACAACACGAAGCAAAAGCAAGAAGAAAAAGCATGTTTGAAAAAACATGCTTTTTTGCTTCTTATTGAAATATAAATCCGTGGCATTAGCCCGAATTACGCAGGCCGGAAGCGACCCCGTTGATGGTGATGTGGATGATCGATTCGTAGATGCCGCTGAGCTTTTCTTGCCGGCCCCGCTTTATCATTTCCAGCTGGACGTAGTTCAAGACGTTGAAGTAAGGCAGGCGGTAGTCCAAGCTGCTTTCCAAAGACGGGTTGTCTTCCAAAAGCTTGCTGTGGCCTTCGATCTGCAGGATGACTTCCTTGGTCAGTTCCCATTCCTTCTTGATGATGTCAAAGACTGACCGGGTAGCTTCGTCTTCACAAAGACCAGCGTACTTTTCCGCGATTTCCATGTTGGACTTGGACAAAACCATGTCGACGTTGGACAGCAGGGAGTGGAAGAATGGCCAGCCCTGGTACATTTCCTGCAGTTCCTTCAAGTTATTCGGATCAGCATCAATGAAGTGCTTGAAGGCTGAACCAACCCCGTACCAGCCTGGGAACATGACCCGGCTCTGTGACCAGGAGAAGACCCAAGGAATGGCCCGCAAGCCGGACAGTTCAGTAATCTTCTTTCTGGCTGCCGGCCGGGAGCCGATGTTCAAGCTAGAAACTTCCTTAATCGGCGTAGCCTGGAAGAAGTAGTCATGGAAGTGCGGGTTGTCAAAAACAAGTTCCCGGTAAACCCGGTTGCTGTCTTCCACAATGCCGTCCATTGAAGCCGTAAAGTCCTGGATGTGGTCCTGGCTGACTTTTTGCTTGGAGACCATCCGGTCAACCGCGGCGGAAACCAGCATTTCCAAGTTGTAGTAGGCAGCGTCCTTGTTACCGTACTTGTTCTGGATGATTTCCCCTTGTTCAGTGGTCCGGATCCGGTCCTTGATGGAGCCGAATGGCTGGGAAGTGATGGCTTCATATGATGGGCCGCCGCCCCGGCCAACCGTGCCGCCCCGGCCGTGCATGAAGGTGATCTTGATGCCCTGTTCCTCGCCGATGGCTGTCAGTTCCTTTTGCGCCTTGTACAGGCTCCAGCAGGAGGCCAGGTAGCCGCCGTCCTTGTTGGAGTCGGAGTAGCCCAGCATGATTTCCTGGTAGTTGCCTTTAGAAGCAACCCAGTGCTTGACGATGTCGAAGCTGAGGTAGCGCTTCATGATTTCCCGGGAGTTCTGCAGGTCTTCCACCGTTTCAAACAAAGGCACCACTTGCACCCGGGCCTTTTCGGAATCGAGCAGGCCGTATTCCTTAAGCATGATGGCTTGTTCCAGCATGTCAGAGATGCTTTCGGTGTGGGAAATGATGTGCTGCTTGATCACATTCTCGCCCAAGTTGTCCTTAAGCAGGCGGGCAGTGTGGTAGATCTTCAGTTCCTTTTGCAAAAGCTCTGACTTAGGTGAGTTGGATGAGTGCAGGCTCCGCGGGTCGTTGCTCAATTCATTGAGCAGGATCTGGATCTTTTCTTCTTCGTCCAAATCGCTGTAGTTGTCACAGATCCGGGCACTCTTTAAGAGCTCTGCCACGCAGGCTTCGTTGACACTGGAGTCTTGCCGCATGTCGATCGTAGCCAGGTGGAAGCCAAAGACCTCAATAGCTTCCAGGAGGTTGTCAAAGTGACCGCCGGTAACTGCCCGGTCATGGTTTTGGATTAATGACCGCTTGATGGCTTCCAGGTCTTCCTTGAACTCGTAAGCATCCTTGTAGACCGGAGCCTTAAGGGCAGCTTCTTTCTTAACGACGGCTTCCTTGGAGAAGACGTCCAAAAGCTCCATTTCCGTGTGGGCCAGGCGGCTTTCCAAGTAGTAGAAGGCCCGGCGGTAAGGTTCGTTTTCTCTGAATGGGGAGTTGTCAGCTGACAATTTGGCCAGTTCGGCAACTTCCGGCGTTGGCTGCACGTAAGAAGTTGAAACAGCCACTGTCCGGTAAAGGTCGTTGAGAGCCTTGATGTAGTATTCAAAAATGACTTCACTTTGAATCGTCGCGCTCAAGCGGAGGGTTTCCGCCGTAACGTAAGGGTTGCCGTCCCGGTCCCCGCCGATCCACATACCCATGGTGATTGGCGTAGCCCCGTCAACGTTGAGCCCTTTTTCCCGGGCCAGTTCCTTGTAGCGGGCAGTCAGCTTAGTGATGGCTGGAATCAGGGAGTCAGGGTAGTAGACCATGACGTTCTTGATTTCGTTGGAGACCTTCAGCTTCTTTTCCCGGATGATATCCGTCTGCATGATAATTTCAATGTAGCGGCGGAGCTGGTCGGTCCACTCTTTCCGGTTGATAGTGCCGGCCTTGACGTCCCGGTAGCGGCGGAGCTGGTCGTGGATCTTGTTAGTCAATTCCAGAATGGTCTTGCGCTGCACCTGGGTTGGGTGGGCAGTCAGAACTGGCACGACATTGACATGACTCAGAATTTCAGCGGCATTGTCCTTTTCCGCTACCAGGTCAACCGTTGATTCCAGCTTGCCCAGGTAATCCTTGTCCGTGTTGTTGAGCAGGTTGACTTCGCTGGCCAGGTCAACGTCTTCAGTAATGTTGATCAACAGTGGCAGGGTCGCGAAGTAGCGGGCGACAATGATCATCTCTTGATTGCTTAAGCAGGCAATCTGGCTTTCCAGCTGGCTGTGGTCGCTGCTGGCAGCAATTTTAACCAGGCCCTTGATCTTGGCGAATTCTTCATCGCCAACCAAATGGCGGGTGCTTTCGTCAAGCAAGTCAGTCAAAATCTTGACCTCTTCAGCAATAACCGCGTGGTTACTGTTGTTCTCTAATTTCTTGGCAGTCACGCTTAACTTCCTCTTTCTTTTAAAATAATCTTTGCTTGCTAATGCTTTTTCTCTATCATACGCCTTTTTTGCCTAAAATTAAATTAGCTTGGGCCTGCTTTCAGTATTTTTTGTAAAAAGGCGAACGATCTTCTTAACAAAAAGTAGCCTTTTTGCTTAAGGGAGAACTATAGCAGCTGCTTGAGCCAGTTGGCCAGCATGATAATCAAGGGCACGCTGACCACAGACATTAAAGTTGACAGGCACAGACAGCGCATTGGGAAGGCGACCGGGCGGTTGGCCAGGAGGCTGAGCATGACGATAAAGCCGGCAACAGGAGCAGCTGCCATGATGACAACGGCCAGGTAAGCGGTCGTTGACAGGGGAACCAGGAGCAGGATCACGCTCATGCAGGCTGGCATAAGGAAGTTCCGCAAGAAGCAGATCAGCCAGGCCTTGCCGTCTTTATAGAAGTCACCCGAAATAGTCCCCAGGTTAGAGCCGATGACGATCATGCTTAAGGGGGTGTTAAGCAAGGCCACGTAGCTAACCGACCGGTCTATCACGGCTGGGAATTTGAGGCTGGCGCCAGTGATAAAAAGGACAAAGCCAATGACCGTGGCGATAATGTTGGGGTTTAAAAGGACGGTTCTGAGGGTGTCGGCTAAAGGCTGCCGTTTTTTAAAAGTGCCGATACCGTGGGACCAGACGAAGATATTGTTTAAGACCAGGATGGGTACGGCGAAAAAGGTCCCCTTGCTGCCTAAGAGGGCTTGGATCAAAGGGATGCCGATAAAGCCGCAGTTGTTGTAGACGGCCCCGAAGGCGATCAGCTGCTTGTCCGGGTCGTTTTTTAAACGGGGCAGGCAGAGCAAAAGGCTGCTGAAGGCGATGGGGAAGAGGTAGTTGAAAGAGCCCGCCAGGAAGGTCAAGCCGAAGTCCTTGACTAAGCTGGCGCTGGCCGGGCGCTCAAAGGCGTTGATGATCAGGCAGGGGCCGACGATGTAGACTAGGATGGCAGTCAAGTCCTTGCTGGTTTCTTCATGGATCATGCCCTTTTTCCGGCAGAGGAAGCCGATGGCCATGAGGATGAACATGATGCAAATCTGCTCCAGTGAGATGAAAAATGCCATAAGAATGCTCCTATCAATCAGTTCTTATTAAAAGATTATAAGCCAATTTTTTTCTTAAAAAGAAAGAACTTTAAAAAAGGGGGAGAAAATAGGTGAAAAGCTTGGTGGGAAAAGGCTAAACCTGTTATACTGATTTAGTCATAATTGCAGTAGAAAATTTAAGAAACAGAGGAAAATCTATTGATCACAGTAACAGATTTAAGTTTGCAAATCGGCAGTCGCACCCTTTACAGCGACGTCAACCTTAAGTTCACGCCGGGCAACTGCTACGGCATCATTGGGGCCAACGGGGCCGGCAAGTCGACTTTCTTAAAGCTGCTGGAAGGAAAAATGGAACCGACCACGGGCTCAATCAGCATGGGCCCTAACGAAAGAATGTCCAGCCTGAACCAGGACCACTTTGCCTTTGAAGATTTTTCCGTTATGGAAACTGTGATTCAAGGCCACCAAAAGCTCTACCAGGTCATGAAGGAGCGTGACGCCCTTTACGCCAAGGCCGACTTTAGTGAAGAAGACGGGGTCAAGGCGGCTGAACTGGAAACGGAATTTGCGGAACTGGACGGCTGGAACGCGGAAGCAGACGCTGCCCAGCTTCTCCAGTCCATGAGCATTCCGGAAGACATGCACCAAAAGCAGATGAGTGAGCTGGCGGAAAGCGACAAGGTTAAGGTCCTTTTGGCCCAGGCCCTTTTTGGCAACCCGGATATCCTTCTTTTGGACGAACCGACCAACGGTCTGGACGTGCACACCACGGCCTGGCTGGAAAACTTCCTGGCTGACTACGAAAACATCGTCCTGGTCGTTTCCCACGACCGTCACTTCTTGAACCAAGTCTGCACCCAGATGTGTGACGTTGACCGCGGGCAGATCAAGCTCTACGTCGGCAACTACGACTTCTGGTACGAATCAAGTAAGCTGGCTACGGAACTTGCCCGCCAGCAAAACGCCAAGAAGGAAGAACAGATCAAGCAGCTGCAGGAATTCATCGCCCGTTTCTCAGCCAACGCTTCCAAGTCCAAGCAGGCTACTTCCAGAAAGAAGCAGCTGGACAAGATCAGCTTGGACGACATCAAGCCATCCAGCCGCAAGTACCCGTACATCAAGTTTGAGATGAACCGGGACCTGGGCAATGACCTCCTGAGAGTGGACAATGTGTCCTACAAGTCCGGCGATGAGCAGCTTTTGGATAATGTTTCCTTTATCATCCGGCCAGGTGACAAGGTGGCCTTCTTGTCCAGAAACACCCGGGCAACCACAGCCTTGATGGAAATCATCGCCGGCCGCCTGGAACCAGACTCCGGGACTGTTACTTGGGGGCAGACGACTTCCTTTAACTACATGTCCAGAGACCTTAACGCCAACTTCGACAATGATGAATTGACCATCCTTGACTGGCTGCGCCAATACGCTGACAAGGAACATGACGACAACACCTTCTTGCGGGGCTTCTTGGGCAGAATGCTCTTCAGCGGCGATGAGATCAACAAGCAAATCAAGGTCCTGTCCGGGGGTGAAAAAGTCCGCTGCCAGCTGTCCAGAATGATGCTGGAAGCAGCCAACGTACTGGTCATGGACGATCCAACCAACCACTTGGATCTGGAATCCATTACCGCCTTGAACGAAGCCATGGAAAACTACCCTGGCTCAATTCTCTTTACTTCCCACGACCACGAGTTTATCCAGACCATTGCTAACCACATTATTGAAGTTGGTCCAAAGGGTGTGGTGGCCCGGGCCGACATCAGCTACGACGACTTCCTGGCCCACCCGACTGTTCAGGAACAAGTGGCAAAGATTTACTAAAAGCAGAAAATGCCAAAGAAAAAGCTTATCCGTCCTGGATAAGCTTTTTTGCATTCGCCTTATACTTTATCGTCAAGTGCTGACCGGTGACCTTTTAAGGCAAAGACGTAGACTATATTGGTATGTGTAATTTTGGGCCACTATTCATGAAAATCGATGGCAAAGCGGGTCAGAAGGACTAGCAAAAGCTGCAAGAGGTTCAGCCAGAGAAAGCCAGAGCCTAAAGCAATAGGGGCGACCATTTCGCCGGCCGTCAAAAGCAGGAGGGCGGCCAGGAAGAAGAAGATTCCCCGGTCATCCAGCTTGTTTATCCGCAGGCTGAGCCAGGCTTCGCAGATAAGCATGACGATGAAGACCAGGCCGGCGACAATTGAAGGGATGAAAGAGGACCAGCCCATTAGTCTGGCGGAGTTGCAGACGTCAAGCAAGCTGGCCAGGGAAGCCCAAAGTAGGAAGAGGCTGAGCAGAAAGCTGACAGCTTGCAAAATTTTGGTAATGACTTTCAAAAGAACACCTCGATTCTCAAAGAATATTTTTCCTTCAGTATAATGCGAAGAATTTTTTTGAGCAAACGCATAGATTTTGTTAAAATTTGTTATTTTCACTTAAGGACATCCTTATTTTTGTGAAAATGAGGTAAAATCGGCCCAAACACAGACAAAACAGTGCTTGTTCTTTAGGATAGTCAAGAATAATCTCCAAGCAAAAAGCCCCAAGAATGAAACTTGGAGCTTTTTTTGCGCCTGCACTAGGCGATATTTTTCAAAATGTTAGTTCGGTAAAGAAGCAGGTTGATCACGACGATCCCGCTGGTTACCAGGAAGACGGCGCTGTAGCCGAGGTGGGCGGAAACTGTTGAACCCAAAAGCGGCCCGAAAATGTTGCCGACGTACATGGCGCTTTGGTTCCAGCTGAAGACCCGGCTGGTCAATTGCTTCGGGCTGTGCTTGGTCAACATGGTCTGCACCTGCGGGAAGAGGCAGGCATCAGTAAAACCAATCAAGAAGCGGCAGACACCAAGTTCAATCGTGTTGCGGACAAAAGCGGTCAAGAAGAAGAGGATGATCGAACCAATTAAGCCGCCTAAGATGATCTTGTGGGTTCCGATCCGGTCACCTAAACCGCCAAAGTAAGAAGCTGCAGCTACCGTGGCAATCCCCGGCAAAGCCGCGATTATCCCGCTGACGAAGACAACCTGCCCTGAATCGTGCATCAAGCTTCTGACATACAAAGAAACAATCGGGTTGATGGAGTTATTGGCTGCTTGAATGATCAAGGTCGTCAGCAGCAGCCCCAGAATCAATTGCCCGCTCTTAAACTGCTTGATAGTGTCCTTGAAATTGCCCCGCTCCTCGCTTTTGAGCGGTACGAAGTCGTCTTCATGGATAAAAAGAATCGATAAAACAAAGCAGGCAAAGAGTAGGGCACCGGTGATAAAGAAGGTTACTCGGTAACTAAAAGCCTGCGATAATGCTCCGCCGGCAAATGGCCCTAGCAATTGTCCCCCGGTCGTGGCTGAGCTCATGATTCCTAAGGCCTTGCCCGCCTTGTTTTTTGGCGTTTCTGCCGCGATTAGAGCGTTGGAATTGGAGATAAAGCCAGCAAAAACGCCCTGCATCCCTCTCAAGAACAGCAGCTGCCAGACATTTTGCGCCAGCCCCATGCAGGTAAAGACGAGGGCCATTCCCAGGGATGCCCGCAGAATCATCGGTTTGCGGCCCTTTTTGTCAGCCAGCTTGCCCCAGATCGGCGATACTAGCGCGGCAACCACGAAAACCGCTGAAAAGACGATCCCGGACCAAAAGCTCAGCTGCTGGTGGCTGAACTTGCCCAGGGTGTCAATGTACAGGGACAAAAACGGCGTGACTTCTGAAAAGGCAATCCCCGCCAAAAAGACGCTGACCGTTGAGACTTGCAGATTTCTTTTCCATACCGGTTTCTTTTGCACTCTAAGACCTTCTTTACAATCACTAATAAATACTTTACATATCTTTTACCTTACTCTTGCAGGAAAAATAGTCAAGGAAAAAAGGCCCTCTAATTAGGAAGAGAGCCTTTTCAAAAAGAAAATCTTAAATTTTAGTTGTCGTTGTCAGCGATCCCGAAGATCTGCAGGAATTGCAGGAAGAGGTTGATGAAGTCCAGGTACAGCATCAAAGCCCCGTTAACAGCCAGGCCAAGTTCTGGCAGCTGGTCGCCGTAGTTAGCATAGATGGCCTTCATCTTTTGCGCATCCCAGGCAGTCAAGATCGTGAAGATGATGACCCCGATGATGGAGAAGATGAAGCTGGCTGGCGTGCTCTTTAAGAACATGTTGACCAGGCTGGCCACGATCAAGCCCCAGATGGCAGCTGAAGCGTAAGCCCCGATGGTGTCCAGGTTCTTCTTAGTCACGCTGCCGTAAGCTGCCATACCGATGAAGACGGCTGAAGCCGAGATGAAGGCCCCGCCGATTTGGGCGCCCGTGTAGGCAAAGGCCAAAAGGGAGAATTCCAGCCCGTAGACAACCGCGATAGCCATCAACATGAAGAAGGCCGTCGTTGGCTTGCGGGTAGCCTTAAAGCTGATGCCCACGCTCAAGATCAAAGGCAGTAACAGCAGGATCCAGAGGAAGACCCGGTTGGTGAGTAGCGGCAGCAAGCTGCCAGAGAAGACCGTCAAGGTCAGGTAGGCGGTCAAGGCTGAGACCAGAACCGCCAGGCCCATGATGGAATACATTTTCGTTAAAAAGCCATTGAGCGCTGAGTCGTCAACGATGTGGCGGCGCTCTTGTTCAGGCGAAACGTTAAACATAATTTCTTTTGCTCTTTCTAAAAAACTAAAAAAACTGTGTACAGAATTTATTCCCAGATTGCCGTTTTATTCCGGTAATCAACGTGATATCCAGGGTTTAGATATAACAATAACATAGCCCCTAAAAAAAGCAAGCCGGACGGTTTTTCCGGCAAAAAACTAAAGAAAAAATCAAGAAAGTCCGGCTTGCGGGAAAAATAAAGTGGCGTATCGATTGAAGAAAGCGGGTAAAAAGTTCAAAATTAATAGCTAGAGGAGGCAAAAATATGTCAAAAGAATATGCTGATCGGCCAATCGGCGTTTTTGATTCCGGCCAAGGGGGCTTAACGGTCCTCAGCCGTCTGGTTGATCTGATGCCAAACGAAGACTATGTCTTCTATGGCGACTCAGCCAATGCTCCTTACGGGGTAAAGAGCAAGGAAGAAGTCTACCAGCTGGCCAAGCGGGTAGTTGATGAACTGATTGACAAGCACCAGGTCAAGGCCGTCATGATTGCCTGCAACACGGCAACCAGCGCGGCGGCTGACCGCCTGCGCCAGGAATACTCCCTGCCGATCATCGGGATTGAACCGGCCGTCAAGCCGGCAGCTGAAGAAAATCCCGGCCAGCAGATAGTTGCCATGGCTACCCCTTTGACCCTGGAGCAGGAAAAGTTCAACCAGCTGGTCGCCGAATGTGCTGAGCCCGGCCAAGTGGTCAAGGTGCCAGCCCCGAAACTGGTCGAATTGATCGAAGAAGGGCAAACTGACAGCCCGGCCATTTACCAGTACCTGGAAGACTTGCTGGCCCCATATGCCGGCAAGGCGGCAGGAGTAGTCCTGGGCTGCACCCACTTTCCTTTTGCCAAGCAGACCATTCAGAAGATCTTAGGCCCCCAGGCCAAGGTCTATGACGGAGCCATCGGGGCCGCTGCTGAAGTCAAGCGGCAACTGGCCAGCCGGGATGAACTGAATGAAAGCAGCCAGCCTGGCAAGATCCTGTTTGAAAACAGTGCCCCGGCCGGTGCCAATTTGAGCAAGCACCTCTATGCCCTTTACCGGCAACAGTAGCTGGCAAAAGGCATTTTTTCAGCTAGAATATATAGTAAGAAAGCAGACAATTAGTTTTAGATTATTAGAGGAGGACTTATGCAAAAGCCAGCAGAATGCACGACCATTTTAGTCGGCAAGGACGCCACCATTGATGGCTCCACGATGATTGCCCGCAGTGAAGACGGCGGCAGCACCATTATCCCTGAAGCCTTTATCGCGGTTAACCCGGAAGAGCAGCCAAAGCACTACAAGGCTGTGATCAGCGGCCAGGAAATCGATGATGAAGACCTGCTGCCAAATCCTATGCGCTACACCAGCGCTCCAGACGCTTCCGGCAAGAACGGAATCTGGGCAGCAGCCGGGATCAACGACGCAACGGTAGCCATGACGGCCACGGAAACCATCACTACCAACAGCCGGATCCAAGGGATTGACCCCTTAGTTGAAAAGGGCGGCCTGGGTGAAGAAGACTTTGTCACTTTAACTTTGCCATACATCCACTCAGCCAGAGAAGGGGTTAAGCGCCTGGGCTACCTGGTGGAAAAGTACGGGACCTACGAAATGAACGGGTCAGCCTTTGCCGACCATGACGAAGTCTGGTACATCGAAACCATCGGCGGCCACCACTGGGCTGCCCGCCGGATTCCGGACGATGCCTACGTGGCAGCGCCAAACCGCTTGAACATCGACTTTTTCGACTTTAACGACGAAGAAAACTTCATGTGCTCAAGCGACTTGCTGGACATCATCAATGAATACCACTTGAATCCAGACTACCAAGGCTACAACCTCCGTCACATCTTTGGCTCATCCACGATCAAGGATGCCCACTACAACAACCCGCGGGCCTGGTACATCCACCGCTACTTCGACCCTGAATGGGAAGGCGAGCCAGGGGACCAGGATCAGCCTTTCATCACTTACGCCAAGAAGAAGATCAGCCCGGAAGACATCAAGTTCCTGGAAAGCTCCCACTACCAGGACACCAAGTACGATGTCTACAGCACCACTAACACTGAAGCGGAAAAGAAGCTCTTCCGCCCGATCGGGATCAACCGGAACTTCGAAACCCACATCCTGCAGATCAGAAACGATGTTGAAGAAGGTATCGCCGGCGTGCAATGGCTGGCCTTTGGCCCGAACACTTTCAACGTTTTCGTGCCTTTCTACACCAACGTCACGACTACTCCAGCCAGCTTCCAAACCGGTCCGGACTTTGACTTGACCAAGATCTACTGGCTCAACAAGCTGAATGCCCAGCTCGGCGATACCAACTACAAGGTCTACAGCGCTCTGGAGCAGGCTTTTGAAGAAAAGACCATGGCTAAACTGCGCCAGATCGAAAACGAAACCGACCGTGCCGTTAAGGGCTTGACTGGCCGCGACTTGCAAGAGAAGCTGGAAGAAGCCAACCAGAAGATGGCTGACCTGACTTACAAGCAGACGGTAGCCTTGACCGGGGAAATGGTCAAGGACGGCCACACCTTGATGAAGCTGAAGTACGACCTGCTGGATTAATTGGAGATTATTGATGGAAAAAGCCGCTGAAATTCAAATGCTGAAGGATTTTTCAAACGCCAACGCCACTTCCGGCTTTGAAAATGAATTCGTTGACCTTTTTACCAAGACGGTCAAGGACTATGCCGACCTTGAAGTCGACGGGATGCTGAACGTCTACGCTTCCAAGAAGCAGAATACCGGCAAGCGGCCGGTGATCCAGCTGGATGCCCACTCAGACGCCGTTGGTTTCTTGACCCAGGCTATCCGGCCAAATGGCTTGATCAAGTTCGTGACCCTGGGCGGCTGGAACAATGTGGTTCTGCCGGCCCTCAAGGTCAAGGTCAGAAACCGGGACGGGGAATACATCCCCGGCGTTGTGGCCTTAAAGCCGCCCCACTTCATGTCAGAAGCTGAAAGAAAGTCTGTCCCGCAGGTCGCTGATCTGTCCATCGACGTTGGTTCTTCCAGCCGGGAAGAAACGATCAATGACTACAAGATCGACACTGGCTGTCCGATTTTCGTTGACGTGGACTGCGAATACAATGAAAAGACCGGTCTTTTCTTCGGCAAGGACTTTGACGACCGCTTCGGCGCCGCTGCCATGGCCGACATCCTGGAAAACCTGAAGGATGAAGAAGTCAACTTTGACCTGGTTGCCGCCTTGTCCAGCCAGGAAGAAGTCGGCCTGCGGGGGGCCTATGTCACGGCCCGCAAGATCAAGCCCGATCTCTGCCTGGTTTTGGAAAGCTGCCCGGCCGATGATACTTTTGAACCGGACTGGCTGTCTCAGACCGGCCTTAAGCGGGGACCGATGCTGCGGGACATGGACGTCACCTTCCTGCCAAACCCCAAGTTCCAGCAATACGCCTGCGACTTAGCTGACAAAAACGGGATTCCTTACACCCGGTCAGTTAGAACCGGGGGCGGACAAGACGGGGCGGCCATCTACTACGAAAACGGGGCCCCAACCATCGTGATCGGGATTCCGGTCCGCTATGAGCACTCCCCATACTGCTTCAGCAGCTACAAGGATTACAAGGCAGCTGTTGACCTGGCCTTGGCGATTATTAGAGATATCGATAAGGAAAAACTGGAATCCTTTAAAAACTTTAATTAATTAAGGGAACTTTTTGCCTTGTTAACGCTTTAAGGATCTGCTAGACTAGATTAAGTCAAATTGAATAAATGCCACTAGGGGAGCGAAAGCTGAGATGACGAAAGTCGACCCTTTGAACCTGAACAAGGTAATTCTTGCGCAAGGGAAGTGTTTCTTAAACATGATTTCAAACTCCTAGCCGGCAATTGTTGGATAGGAGTTTTTTTATGCTTAAAAGAGAGAGCAAGTGGAATGTGAAAGCCATTATCTTGATGGCTTTGATTGGGATTATCATGGGGGTTATCTACACCTACGTCTTCAACCCCCTTTACAACTCGACCAAGTTTGCCTTGAACTTCGTCGGCCTGGGACCCCTGGCTGATGAAATCTATTCTGGCCTTTGGTACATGGCTGCTCCTTTGGCCATGTACTTCGTGCCGACCTTCGGCTCCGGGATTGTCGGTGAAACCCTGGCCGCCACGGTTGAAATGGCCTTTGGCGGTCAATGGGGGGCAATGACCATCCTGCAAGGGCTGGTACAAGGGGCCTTTAACGAAATCGGCTTCTTCCCGAAGAAGGAAAACTATGACCGCTTCGGCTGGGGCAGCCTGATCATCGGGGCCATCTGCTGCCATGTGGCTGCTTTTGTAATGTGCTACTTTACTTATGGCTGGAGCGCCTACAAGCCGGCCCTCTTGATTGAAATGTTCATTGCCGGTTTGATCTCATCCGTTGTCTTTGACGCGGTTTTGGTCAAGCTGATCACCAAGCTTTTCGACCGGGTTATGGCCAAGTAATTTCGTAAAGTTATCATTTTTTTGATAAAAATAATCAAAAAAGCGTGACAAGTCTTTTCCAGAGTTGTATCATTGAAAACATTATTAGATATACCGGATATTTTTTAAGTTTTCATAATACCAGGGGGGAAGCACAATGACGCACTTAATTTTAAGCAGACCAAAGAAGATGAACCGGGCTTACTGGAGCACGATCGGGTTTCTGCTCGCCTTGATGCTGCTGACTGCCTGGATTGGCCTGCATACCTTTACTTACCTGAATCTCTAAAATCAAAATTTGCCAGAAAAAACGCGTGAACCTGTAAGTTCACGCGTTTTTGTTTACTTCAAAATATTAATATTATTTCGCTCTCTTAGCCATTGATAATGGACAAGAGCTTGGAGGAGACCATGTCGATAGCGACTTGGTTTTCCCCGCCCTGGGGGATGATGATGTCAGCATATTTCTTGCTTGGCTCAACAAACTGGTTGTAGCTTGGCTTAACTGTGGCCAGGTACTGGGAGATGATCCAGTCAATTGACCGACCCCGTTCCTGGGTGTCCCGCTGCAAGCGGCGGATGAAGCGGATGTCGTCGTCAGCATCGACAAACAGCTTGATGTCCATGAACTTCCGCAATTCTTCTGAAGCCAAAACCAGGATCCCTTCCAGGATGATGATGTCGGCGGGCTCAACGTGGATGGTGTCCTTGGCCCGGGAGAGAATGTTGAAATTGTAGGTCGGCATTTCGATTGCCTTGCCGTCCAGCAGGTTCTGCAGCTGCTCAATCAAAAGATCAGTGTCGTAAGCATTGGGGTGGTCGTAGTTGATCTTCTTGCGTTCATCCATGCTGAGGGCTGAATTGTCGTTGTAGTAGGCATCTTCAGTCAGAATGAGCACCCGGTCAGCTGGCAGGCGCTTGCTGATTTCCTTGGAGACTGTCGTTTTGCCTGAGCCTGACCCGCCGGCAATCCCAATGACGAGTGGTTTCTGCTTAGCCATTATTCTTCCTCTTTTTCTGCTAAATCATTGCGGCGGAGGATGTCGCGGACTTTCGTGGTCAGCATGTCCAAAGCGACGTCGTTGGCCCCGCCTTCTGGCACGATGATGTTGGCGTAGCGCTTGCTTGGCTCAACAAACTGGTGGTAGCTTGGCTTAACCGTGGCTAGGTACTGGTCGATGATTGAGTCAAAGGACCGGCCCCGTTCAGCCATGTCCCGGCGCTGTCGGCGGATCAAGCGGATGTCGTCGTCAGTGTCGACGAAGATCTTGATGTCCATCAAGTTCCGCAATTCTTCTGAAGCCAGAACCAGGATCCCTTCCAGGATGATGATATCAGCTGGCTCAACGTGGACCGTTTCCGGGCTGCGCAGGTGGGTGGTGAAGTCATAGATCGGCATCTCGATAGCCTTGCCGCTCAGCAGGTCCTGCAGCTGGCTGATCAAGAGCTCAGTATCAAAAGCATCCGGGTGGTCGAAATTAATTTTGTTTCTTTCGGCCATGGTCATTTCCGGGTGGTTCTTATAATAAGAGTCTTCCGTAATGATCCGGATCCGGTCGTTTTTGAACTGGTCATATAATTCGTGGGCAATGGTCGTCTTCCCCGACCCACTGCCGCCGGCGATACCAATAATGATGGGATGTTGCTTTTTTGACATTGTAAAACTCCTTTAGTTATTAATTATAGAGGCCAGCCGGGGCCTGGTCTAGTCAAAGCGTGAAAAATCAGTCTTTAAAAGCAGTTACGCGTGAAAAGCGGTTTCGCGTGCCTGGTTCAGAAACAGTTGTTGCTAAATTAGGTAAGATCTAATATAATTAAGAATATCCCAAATGAAACAAAAGAAAATGAAGTGAAAACTGGTAGCTGGTTAAGATAAACAAGGCAGCCCTTGACTTTTTTATTAAGAAAAAATAAAAAACTGAACCGGAACTGACAAAATGCTTGCGTGCAAGCCTGTTTTCTGGTAAATTTAATAAAAAATTAATCATGCTTAAATAAAAAACAACCGCTCTGGAAAAGAAAAAAATACTCTTTTTTAGATGATTCGGCTCCTAGCTTGAAAGAAGAAAAAGTCTAGGTATATTTGCCAGACCGCCGACCGATAATCGAACTTTTTTCAGCAAGGAGTTCTGCTTGATCAACAAGCCTTAAATTGCGGAAACTGAGTCAAACTGGCGGCGATTTAATTAAGCATTAATAAAAACAAGGAGGACCACTATGGCAGCAATTATCGAATTCAAGAAAGTCAACAAGTTCTATGGTGACTACCATGCCTTAAAAGACGTCAACTTAAGCATTGACGAGGGCGAAGTCGTTTCCATCATTGGCCCTTCCGGTGCGGGTAAGAGTACCTTGATCAGAACCATGAACGGTTTGGAAGGCATTTCTTCCGGCGTCTTGGACGTAGACGGCTATGACCTGGGGGACAAGAAGACTGACTTGAACAAGATCCGCCGGGACGTCGGCATGGTTTTCCAGCACTTCAACCTCTACGAAAACCACACCGTCCTGGAAAATGTCATGCTGGCCCCAAGAATCGTTTTGCACCGGGACGAAAAGGAAAACCGGGAAATCGCTGAAAAGCTGCTCAAGCAGGTTGGCCTTTTGGACAAGGAAGACTCTTACCCAAGACAGCTGTCCGGCGGGCAAAAGCAGCGGGTAGCCATCGCCAGATCTTTGGCCATGAAGCCCAAGGTGCTCTTGTTTGACGAACCAACCAGTGCTCTTGACCCGGAAATGATCCAGGACGTTTTGGACGTTATGCAATCCATCGCCGCTGAAGGGATGACCATGGTGGTCGTGACCCACGAAATGGGCTTTGCCAGAGAAGTGAGCGACCGGGTCATCTTCTTTGACCAGGGGCAAGTCCTGGAAGACTCCCACAACCCGAAGGACTTCTTCGAACACCCGCGCAACCTGCGGGCCCAGGAATTCCTCAGCAAGGTAATTGACCACTAATAAAAGGAAGGGAGCGGTTACATGAAACGCACGAAACTATTCCGCAAAGTTGCCGCCCTGCTTTTTCTGTTGCTGACCACTGTTTCACTTTCCGCCTGCGCTGTTGAAAGTGACAACTCAGTGCGTGTCTACAACCACGTCAAGAGCAGCAAGACAATTACCTGGGGCGTCAAATACGATACGGCTCTGTTTGGGATCAAGAGTGTCAAGACCAACAAGCTGGAAGGCTTTGAGATTGATTTTGCCCGCCTCTTGACCAAGAAGATCCTGGGCAAGGATGGCAAGGCAAAATTTATTGAAGTCACGGCCCAGACCAAGATCCCGCAGCTCAAGAACAACAACCTGGACGCGGTTTTGGCCACCATGACCATCACGGATGAGAGAAAGAAGTCAGTCGACTTCTCCACCCCTTACTTTAATGCTGGGACATCCTTGATGACCAAGACCAGCAGTCCAATCAAGTCGATCAAAGACCTCAACCACAAGGGCCGGGTGGTTATCGTTGCTAAAGGCACGACGGCAGCGGACGATATCGCGCGTCTTGCACCAAAGGCTAAGATCCGTCAGTACAATGACTACGGCTCCTGCACCAATGCCCTCTTAGCCGGGCAAGGGGACGCGGTGGCAACCGACAACGGGATTTTGGCCGGGATTGCCAAGCAGCACAAGGGCCTGCACCTGGTTGGCGGCACCATCGCCGTTGAACCTTACGGGATTGCCGTTGAAAAAGGGCAGACCAAGATGCTTGAGGCCATCAACAAGGCTTTGAAGGAAGTCAAGGCAGACGGCAGCTATCACAAGCTGGTCAAGAAATGGTTTGGCGACATTCCAGGTTTCAGTGTTAAGGAGGCTGAATATTAATGTTGAGTTTACTCGCGGCAAACTGGTCCACCTTTTTGCTCGGTTTTTGGAATACGATTCTCTGCAGTCTGATTTCCTTGTTTTTCAGTTTGATCATCGGGTCCGGTTTCGCGATTTTGGAAACCGTGCCTAATAAGTTCTGGCGGGGAGTAGCCAAGGTCTATGTTGAAATTTTCCGGAACATTCCCCTCTTGGTCGTGACCATGGTCTTTTACCTGGTTTTGCCAACCTACACGCCGCTGAAGCTGACTGGCTTCCAAGCAGGGACGATCGGTTTGTCCATCTACTCATCAGCCTTCATCGCTGAAACTGTCCGCTCCGGGATCCAGTCTGTCGGCGTCGGCCAGATGGAAGGAGCCCGGTCAAACGGGATGACCTACTGGCAGGCCATGCGCTACGTTATCTTGCCCCAGGCCTTCAGAATCGTGATTCCGCCATTGGGCAACCAGTTTGTTAACTTGATCAAGAACTCCAGTATCCTGGCTTTCGTGGCTGGTTTTGACTTGATGTACCAAGGGGACATCGTGGCATCCAACACTTTCCAGACCATTCCAAGCTACGTCTTGGTCGGCCTGTTCTACTTGATTTTGACCCTGCCGCTCAGCTACTACATGCAGTATCTGGAAAAGAAGGGCGTTTAGGAGGCACATAAATGGAAAATCTTACAGAAGCATTATCCTGGATCAACCTCCGCTTTTTGTTGCAGGGTTTCTGGGTCACGATCGAAGTTTCAGTGATTTCAATCATCTTGAGCTTTGTGATCGGCCTGGCCCTGGGTCTGATCCGCTTTACCAGAATCGACGTCAAGACCACCCGGATTTCCAAAGTAGTCGGGGTGATCATCGACATTATCAGAAACCTGCCGCTTTTGCTGATCATCTTCTTCTCCTACTTTGGCCTGCCGGTCATGGGGATCAGAGTTGATGCCTTCCAGGCTTCAGTAATTGCCATGGTGGTCTTTGAATCAGCCATGATCGCAGAAGTTGTCCGCTCAGGGATCATGGCCGTCGATCCTGGCCAGATGGAAGGGGCCCGGTCAAACGGGATGACCTATATGCAGGCCATGACCCACGTGGTTTTGCCCCAGGCCCTGACCAAAATGATTCCGGCCCTTTTGTCCCAGTTCGTCTCCTTGATCAAGGATACTTCCCTGGCCACGATCATCGTTTTGCCGGAACTGCTTTACCACGCTGAAATTATTTACAACCAAAACACCAATTACATGATTCCGATGTACCTGGCCGTGGCAGTGATGTACTTTATCATCTGCTTTGCCCTGTCCAGTTTTGCCAACTACTTGAGCAAGCGCATCAAGTACTAAGCAAGAAGGAATTAAACCGCGTTTATTGCCAAGGAGGAAAAATGGCACGTAAACTGAGGGAGCTGACCGCCTTTATGGCGGTCTTGCTGTTATCATTAGTTTTTACCGCTTGTTCACACAGTCAATCTAGCAGCACCTATGACCGGGTTAAGCAAACAAAGACCATCACCTGGGGGATGCGGGCTGACACCCGCCTGTTCAGCATGATGGACGTGGACAGCGGCAAGGCCACCGGCTTTGAAGTCGACCTGGCCCGGGCCATTACCAAGCAGATCCTTGGCCCTAAAGGCAAGATGAAAATTGAATACATCAGTGAAAAGTCCCGGATCATGGACTTAAAGATCGGCAACGTTGATGCCGTCATGGCTACCATGACCAACACACCCGACCGGCGCAAGATCATCAATTTTTCTGATACTTACTTCATGGCCGGGGAAACCTTGATCGTGCCGAAAAAGAGCAAGCTGAACTCCATCAAGGACTTTAACAACTCCAAGTACTCCATTGCCGCCGTTAAAGGGTCAACTGCTGACAGCGACGTCCACAAGTACGCCCCGAAGGCCCGGGTTATCTTCTATGATGACTATGGCTCTTGCTACAATGCCTTAAAGGCCGGCAAGGCCAACGCCATGGTCAGCGACAACGCCGTTTTGGCCGGCTTGATTTCTAATGACAAGGACAAGTTCAAGATGCTGCCTGACACCTTTACGGTTGAACCATATGGGATCGGCATCAAGAAGGGGGAAGACAAGTTTACGGCTGAGGTCAACCAGGCCTTGAAAGTGCTCCGGAAAAACGGGACTTACGCCCGCTTGATGAAGAAGTGGTTCAATGGCGTGCCTGGTTTCAACATCAAGGCCTCTTCTCGCTTAAAGGCAAGCGAATAATTTTTATCAACTTAAGCAGTGTGTTCGACTTTGAACCCGCTGCTTTTTTAGTTCCAGGTAAAATTATGTTAAAAGATGGATTTTTGCCAGGAAAAACAAGCCGAAGGGGCAGATTTTTTGTACAATTGAAATAGGTGACTCAGCGCTTACAGCTGAGCTTTTAAGCTCATTTTTAACTATGTGAGAACAACCAGAGGAGAGACATATGAGCAAAAGACAATTTGGTTTAATTTACATATCATCATACCAGGCCCGTCTGTTTATCGTTGACTTGAAGAAGCTGGCCATCATTGAACAGCTGAGCTCGGCCCAATTTGTACAGGGCGGCAAGAAGTTTGAAGTTTATGAAAACGAACTGCCCCGCTTGACTGATGCCTTGATCGGCTTCAAGCGGAAGATCGCGGAATATGGGATTGACAACTACAAGGTTTACGGCAACCGGCAGCTTTTGGACAAGATTTCCGCCCGCTACCTGGCCGACCAGATCAAGGTCAGAACCGGCCTGGAAATCGAATGGCTGAATGGGGCCCAGATCGCCTACTACAAGATCATTGCCGGAATGGCCCTGCCGCAGTTCTCAGAACTGGCGGATGATGAATTTACTTACCTGCTCAGCATGGGCAGTGCCATGCTCAACCTCACCTTGTTCAAGGGTCAGCACTACCTGTCAACCTGGAACTTTGCCCTGGGCCCGGAAGAAATTGAAGAAATGGCCGCTATGACCCGGGACACGCCAAGCGACCCGATCGACATCATCGGCGACTACATCTCCCGCAAGCTGGTCAGCTTCAAGACCATTGAGAAGCCGACTGGCAAGGCCCGGATCATCATCCAACACGTCTCCGGCCGGGGCGAGCAGAGCCTGCGGCCCCAGGAAAAGGCCCGGGTCATCGACCTCAAGCAATTTGCCGGCGTTTACTCTGAATTCAGAGAAGCCCCGGACCAGTACTTGATGGAGAAATACCAGCTGGATACCGACTCTTTGGCCCGGATGAAGCCAACCATTGTTTTGATCAACCAGCTGGTCAAGATTATCAAGCCGCACATGATGACTTTGACCCAGTCTTCAGCCATCACCGGCTTGATGATCCAAGAAGCCGCCAAGTTGAAGTACCGGCCTGATGAATACTCAACCATCGTCTTGACGGCGACCAAGAACATTGCCCGCCGCTACGAATCAGGCGGCAAGCACAGCAACCTGTCCAACAAGTTTGCCCTGCACATTTTTGACCGTCTGGCCCACGCCGGCATGGTTGACCGCGAAGACCGGCAATTGCTGGAAATCGCTGCCCGCCTGCACGACATCGGCAACTTCGTCAACTTCCACAACCACTACGAACACGCTGCCTACATCGTGGGGGCCAACCAGATCATCGGCCTGTCTGACCGGGAAAACGAAATGCTCTTGAGCATTTTGAAGCACCAGGACATCACCAGCTTGAACGCTGATGAACGCGAATACCGCCACCTTGACCCGGCCCTGCAGGTCCGGGTAGCTAAGCTAGCTGCCATCCTGCGCCTGGCCAACAGCCTGGATGCCTCCCGCAAGCAGAAGATTAGCAAGATCGTGGTTTCCATCAAGGATGACCAGATGCTGATCACGGTGACCAGCAAGCGGGACCTGACCTTGGAACGCTGGGTTTTTGAAAAGAATGTCAATTTGGCTGAAGCCGTCTTCGGCATGAAGATTGCTATGAAGCAGAAGAGGGGAAAGTAAAAAATGACAATTGCCAAGAACAAGAACAAATTCACCGATCCTAGTTATTATGCCAACCGGGAATTGAGCTGGCTGGACTTCAATGACCGCTGCCTGGACGAAGCCAGAAACCCGGATGAGCCACTTTTGGAAAGAGCCAACTTCCTGGGGATCACCCAGTCCAACGTTGACGAATTCTACATGGTCCGGGTGGCTTCTTTGAGCAAGCTGGTAGCTGCCGGGGTCAAGAGCCACGATGCCAGCGGGCTTACGCCGCTTGAACAGTTGACGGCCATCAATCATAAGGAACACGAAGTGGTTGAAAAGCGCTACTCAACCTACTCCCGGTCCTTGCTGCCGCTTTTACGGAAGAACGGGATCAACATTTTGGAAAGCGACGAACTGTCTGAAGACCAGGAAGAATACATCCGCCGCTACTTCTCAAACGAACTCTACCCGGTTTTGACCCCGATGGCTGACGACCAGTCCCGGCCATTCCCATTCATCAACAACGACTCCTTGAACATCGCCCTGCGCCTTAAGGACCGGGAAAGCGGCGAGCACAAGTTTGCCACGGTCAGAGTGCCGAACATCTTCCCGCGCCTGGTTAAATTGCCAGATGGCGACAATGACTTCATCATGCTGGAAGACATTATCAAGGTCTTTGCAGACCGCCTCTTTGACGGTTATGAGATCCGCCAGGCAGCCTGCTACCGGGTAACCCGGGACATGGACCTGGACGTTTCTGAAAGCGACACTTCCGACTTCCTTTTGGCGGTTAAAAAGCAGCTGGAAGACCGGGAACACGGGCACGTAACCCGCTTGGAAGTGGAAAGCAGCATGAACACCAAGCTGCTCAAGCACTTGATGAAGCGGCTGAACGTTGAAGAAGGCAGCGTCTTCAGCATCAATGGCCCAATCGACTTGACCTTCCTCAAGAAGCTGCCAGGGATGGTGGAAGGCCATGAGGACCTCCGTTACAAGCCAATGCAGGCCTTTATTGACCCGGCTTTGAGAAGTGACCACAACATTTTTGACTCAATCCGGGAAAAGGACTACCTGGTTCAGCACCCTTACGACAGCTTCGACGCTGTTTTGAACTTCGTCAAGCAGGCAGCCAAGGACCCTGATGTTCTGGCTATCAAGATGACCCTGTACCGGGTTTCCGGCAACTCCCCGATCATCAAGTACCTGGGCCAGGCGGCTAAGGCTGGCAAGCAGGTGACGGTTCTGGTGGAAGTCAAGGCCCGCTTTGACGAATCAAACAACGTGCACTGGGCCAGAACCCTGGAACAGATGGGCTGCCACGTTATCTACGGGCTGGTGGGCCTGAAGACCCACACCAAGGTAACCCTGGTTATCCGCCGCGATGAAGACGGGATCCGCCGCTACCTGCACCTTGGGACTGGTAACTACAACGATGTTACTGCCCACTTCTACACTGACTTGGGCCTCTTCACCTGTGACCGGGACCTGGGCGTTGACGCCACCAACCTTTTCAACATGCTGTCTGGCTACTCTAAGCCGCCTTACTTCAGCAAGCTGCGGATTTCACCAAACTTGATCCGCCAGTTCATCTACGAAAAGATCAACAACGAAATTGCTATCGCCAAGGCTGGCCGGCACGCTGAGATCCACATGAAGATGAACTCTCTGTCAGACCCGGACGTGATCGCCAAGCTCTATGAAGCTTCCGCGGCCGGGGTCAAGATCCACTTGATTGTCCGGGGGATCTGCTGCTTGAAGACGGAAATTCCAGGCGTCAGCGACAACATCGAGGTGCACTCGATCGTCGGCCGCTTCCTGGAACACAGCCGGATCTACTACTTCTACAATGACGGCAAGGAAGAAGTCTACCTGGCCAGCGCCGACATGATGCGGCGGAACTTGAACCGGCGGGTGGAAACCCTCTTCCCGGTTCTGCAGGAAGACTTGAAAGAAAGAGTTTTGGATATTTTTGCCAAGATGTGGCAGGACAATGTCCAAGCCCGGATCCTGCACAAGACTGAATGGGTTCACGCCGACCGGCGGGGACAGACGCCATTCAACAGCCAGGAATACTTCATCGCTGAAGCCGCTGAAAAGGTGCGGATCGTTGAAGAAGAGGAAGAAGAAGAAAAGGCGAAGAAGAAGGATGCTTTTGAGGCTATGAAGCCGCAGGAAAGCGAATTGGAAGACGACGAATGATCAATGAAGAATTGACCGACCGGGACCGGGTTGAACTGACCAAGCTGTCTTATGAGGCGCCGAATGTGGGCGAGACAGTTGTGGTCGCCGGCAAAAGGATCGGGCAATTAACCCGGGACGTTTATGCCAAGGACGGGATGCAGGCTTTTTTGATCGAAAACAACAATGAGATCACAGTCTTGTTTAAGGGCTCTTATGGCTTTAAGAAGGGCAACGCGACAACCTGGCGGGACGAGTGGCTGAACACCAACTGGCCGATTTTTCTGGCCATGCTGACTAATCAAAGGCAGGTGCCCAGCGCCTTGGTTACGGCCAGCCGCTATCTTAACCGCTGGCTGGAGGAATTCCCGGACGGCCATTTTTACATCTACGGGCATTCCCTGGGGGCGATCAATGCTGAGTACGCTCTGGCTAATTGCCGCTTTCCAGATCAGATTGCCGGAGCATATCTTTATGAAGGAACCAATATCTGGCGCCTCTTGACTCATAAAGGGCGGCAGCTGGTGGCTCAGCTGCGGGGCAGAATCAATACTTATGTTGATATCTATGACCCGGTGACTTTGGGCTATACGGCCAGCAAGCGGATGGTGGGCAAGCTGCACTATGTCGACAGCCTGCCCATGAACCCGGTCAAGCAACACATGTGGGGCGGCTACCGCTTTGATGGAAATGGGAATTTGCTGGAAAAAGAAGTGGACCAGCGTTTTATGGACTCCAGCAAAATGCAGCAGGCTTTTTTGAGCCGGACCGGGCGGATGGCCAATTACTTGAGGTATCACCGGAATCTGCAGACTGACTGGCAGAAGGAGTCTGAGCAGCGGGCGGAACAAATCAGAGAAGAATTGTTTAACCACAGCTTTTTGCAAGATTTCAATGAGCAAGACAAAAATTCAAAAGATAGTAAAGGCGGGTCCTAGGGCCTGCCTTTTTCTGTATAATTTTTCTTAGACGGATTAATGTGAAGCTGAAAAGAGGAGCATGAAATGAAGATTGAAGAAGTGCTGGCAAAGCAGCTGCTGGCGGAAGATTCAAGTATCGAACGCTTTGAAGAAGATTTTTACGGGGACTTTTACGACTATTTTGTCAACTTTCTGAAGTTCAAGTGCCTCAGTCAAGGTAAGGACCTGGCCAGCCTGGAAAAGCAGAAACTGGTCTTGTACCTGGACTTGTTCAATTCCCAGGACTTCCCGGGCCGGAAGGCTTACCGTTACAAGCTAGTCTTTGACAGTCAGCTGAATTTTTTAGCGGCAGAATCAGACTTCACCCTCAGCGCCCTTTGCCGGGACTTGCGGGGGCGGGTGGACCAGCTGAGCGACTATGAAGCCGTCAGAAGCCAGGCCTTAGCTTCTTTGGCAGAACGTTTTGATTCCGAGAATCCAGACCCAAATACCAGGATCCAGAACTTTAACGTCGTCCTGGCCGACCTTTATGACCGCTATAATCTCAGCCGCTTCAAGACGGCCTACCAGCTGGTTGGCTAAAGCGCTTTTTTAAAAGGACGGGAATAGTTATAATTGACTTAGGAATTAAAGTTAAGGAGAAAATGCTATGAAAAAAATCGTAGTAATCGGGTCTAGCAACGTGGACACGACCCTGCATGTAGAAAACTTCCCAAAGCCAGGCGAAACCATCAACGCCCACAAGGTCAGCGAGGCTGGCGGCGGCAAGGGGGCCAACCAGGCAGTCGCGGCTGCCAAGAGCGGGGCTGAGACCATCTTCATCTCTAGAGTCGGCGAAGACTCCTACGGGAGCTGGATGAAAGACCAACTGGCCGGCTACGGGGTCAAGACAGACTATGTCTTGCCAACTGTTGGCGTTAAGACTGGCCATGCCTACATTACCTTGAACGCGGAAGGGCAAAACGACATTATCATTGACCACGGAGCCAACTACAGCTTGACTGAAGCCGATGTTTTGGCGGCTAAGGACGTTATTGAAGCTGCTGACTGCGTTATCGCCCAGCTGGAAACCCCGCTGGAAGCAACTACAGCCGCCTTCAAGCTGGCTAAGGCAGCCGGCAAGGTGACTATCTTGAACCCGGCTCCCGCCATCAAGGACCTGCCAGCTGATCTTTTGGCCGTAACTGACTTGATCACGCCAAACGAAACGGAAAGTGCCCTGTTGACTTCACTGCCAGTTGCAGAAGAGGCTGACTTGGAAAAGAACGCGGCCAAGCTGCATGAGCTGGGCGTTAAGCATGTGATCATCACCTATGGCAGCAAGGGGGCCTACCTGTCTTCCCCAGTCTTTACCGGTCTTGTACCAGCCTTTAAGGTCAAGGCGGTGGACACGACGGCGGCTGGCGATACCTTCTTAGGCTTTTTGGCCGGATCCTTGGCCAGCGACTTCAGCAACCTGCATGAGGCTGCCCGCTTTGCCAACCGGGCGTCGTCTTTAGCCGTGCAGAAGATGGGGGCCCAGCCTTCTATCCCGGACCGGGCCAGCGTTGCGTCTGCGTTAGCTGAGTAAAGGATGGGTGACTAGATGATTATTGCACCCTCAATTCTCAACGCGGACAACCTGCACTTAGGCCAGCAGATCCAGGAAGCAGCTGACAGCGGGATCCGCCGCTTCCACATCGACGTGATGGACGGACATTTTGTGCCCAACCTGTCATATGGTCCCCAGCTGGTCAGTGATTTTAAAAAGCAGTTCCCGGACCTGACCGCGGAAGTCCACCTCATGAGCAACAACCTGCCTGACCTTTTGCCAGCCTTTGTTAAAGCGGGCAGCGACTTGATTGAAATTCACTATGAAGCCGACTACCCAAACCGAATTGACCACTGGTTGGACTACTTAAAGGAAGATGGCGTCTCCTGCGGGTTAGTCCTTAGTCCAGATACTGACATTAAGGTGCTGGAGCGCTACAAGGACAAGCTTGACCAGGTTCTCTTGATGACGGTCTATCCGGGCTTTGGCGGGCAGAAGTTCATGGAAGAAGCAGCAGACCGGATCAAGGCCGCCCGGGCAATTCTGCCAGATCTTCCGATCGAAGTAGACGGCGGGATCAATGCTCAGACCGCGGAAATCGCCAAAGAGGCCGGAGCTAATGTTTTTGTGGCGGGCTCTTATATCTTCGGCTGTGACTCAGTGGCTAAGCAGGTAGCTGAGCTGACAAGCATTTTGGAAAAATAGCGGAGGCAAAAAATGGACCAAGCAAAGCAAGATGAATTGAAAAAGGCTGCTGCCAAGAAAGCAGCTGCCTTGGTGGAAGACGGGATGGTTTTAGGCGTCGGCACCGGGTCAACGGTGAAGTTCTTCATCGATGAACTGGGCAAGAAGAAAGCAGCAGGCTTGACTCTTAAGGCAGTCGTGACCACCTCCAGCCGCAGTCAAAAGCAGCTGGAAGGCTATGGCTTTACTGTCAGCCCCCTCAGTGAAGTTGACCATGTTGATTTAACGGTTGACGGGGCCGACAGAGTGGACAAGCAGTTAAACGGGATCAAGGGAGGCGGGGCCGCCTTAACCTTGGAAAAGAACGTGGCCGTCAACTCCAAGAAGAATGTCTGGATCGTAGACGAAAGCAAGGTGGTTGACCACCTCAGCGGCTTTGCCCTGCCAGTGGAAGTTTTGCCAATTTCCTGCATGCAGGTGGAAAAGCGCCTGGCAGATGAAGGGCTTAAGCCGGAATTCCGTTTAGCGGAAGGTGGTCAGCGCCTTAAGACCCACTACGGCAACTACATTCTAGACCTCAAGCTGGACCGGATTCCGGTGCCAAGCGGTCTGGCTGACTACCTGGACCACACGGTTGGGGTGGTTGAACACGGCCTATTTTTGAACATCTGCGACCAGGTTATCATCGCCCGCGACAACGGGGAGATTGAAGTCCGCAGCCGCTAAAGAAATTTTTTGGAAAAGAAGCAACCGCTTCTTTTCTTTTTATTTGCCGGGTGAAATGATAGAATAAAGCTATTCTGGAAAATGGAGAACGATTAATGAACAAGAAACCCTTAATTATTTCAACTGATCCCGGGATCGATGACGCGGTCTGCTTAACGATCGCCCTGTTCGCCAAGGAACTGGACGTGAAGCTGATCGTGCCGACCTGGGGCAACGTTTCTTTGGAGAAGACTTTGAACAACACCCTGCGCCTGCAGGCCTTCCTGGGCACCAAGGTCCCAGTTGTGGCCGGTGCCAAGCTGCCTTTGGTCAAGGAAGCCATCGATGCTTCTGAAGTCCACGGGGCCAGCGGGATGGACGGCTTTGACTTCCCGGAAGCTGACCAGAGTCTTTTGGTAGAAGGCTTAGCCGCGACCAAGATCCACGAAGTAGTCAGCCAAAGCCCGGAAAAGGTGACCTTGATGCAGATCGGGCCAGCCACGGACTTTGCCCTTTACTTCCGCCAATACCCGGAAGACCTGGACAAGATCGACCGCCTTTACATCATGGGCGGGGCCCTGGGCCGGGGCAACTACGGTCCTTACGACGAATACAATGTTTCCGGGGACCCGGAAGCAGCCAAGATCGTCTTTGACTTGGGCGCCAAGGGCCTGGATATCTACGTGGCTCCTCTGGAAGTCGGCAACCAGGCCTTCGTTGACGCGGCCAGCCTGGAAGAAATCAAGGCTTTGGGCCGGGTCGGGGAAATGATCTACGGGCTCAACTCCCAATATGAATTGAATGACGCTGCCGCCGACGCCGGCAAGCGGATCTATGACGCCTCGACGGCGGCCATGTTGCTGGCTCCGGACCTGTTTGAAGTCAAGGAAGCTTACGTGGCGGTAGACACCAAGGGCCCTTACACTTACGGGGCTTCAGTCATGGACTTTGATGGCTTCTTTGGCCAAAAGGCCAACGCCAAGATCGCGGTCAAGGTTGACCGCCAGGCCTTCAAGGACTGGTTCCTGGCTGCAATCGCGCAAGCAAAGTAGGTGGCTGAATGGCTGATTATGTTTACCGGACGGTCATGCATGACATCAAACGCCGGATTTTAGCGGACGAATATGAGGGGATGCGGCTGCCCGACGAGCGCAGCCTGGCCGAACAGTATCAGGTCAGCCGGTCGTCGATGAAGCGGGCCCTGGAACTTCTTGCCCAGCAAGGCATCGTATTTAAGAAGCGGGGCAGCGGGACTTTTATCAATCCCTTGTACTTGAAGAACCAGGCCATGTTCCGCTATGAAGGGTCCAACCTGGGTCTGACGGACAGCTTTTTAGCGCCAGGCAAGAAGCAGGGGATCAAGCTGCTGGACTTCAAGGTGGTTAAGGCCAGCCCGGAAACGGCCCAGGACCTCTTCTTGAGTGAAAATGACTTTGTCTACCAGTTCAAGCGCCTCCGCCTTTTGGACGGCCAGCCCTTCTTGATTGAAGAGGGCTTCGTGCCGATCAAGATCCTGCCGGAGCTTAAAGAGGAAATTCTGCAGGGGTCCTTGTTCAATTACCTGGAAGACGCGCAAAACAAGGCGGTTACCCGGTCTTATTTGACCATCACGGTTTCCCCTTCAAGCGCGGAAGACCAAGAAGAGCTGCAGCTCAAGGCTACAGAGCCGGTCGGCGTGATGGACGGGATCTTCTTTTTGGATGATGGCACGCCATTTGAAGTCTCCAGCATGCGGGTTCACTACAAGTACATGCGCTTCAACAGCTTCGTCAATTTGAATTAAGAGTAAATAAAACGGACAGGCATACCTGTCCGTTTTTATTTTTCACTATTTTTATCTTTTCTATTTTTTCTTTCTTCTATCTTTTCCTCTTTGAAAGTATTTTAAGGATTTGTAAAATTGGTAGGTTCCAATTACTAAATTGATTGACTTATTTTTTGTAAATGGTATGATTGAGACAAGTAAAAACAGAGAGTTCCTCAAAGGAGTAAAAAGATGGCAGCAGATTACGATTCAAAAGAATACTTAAAGAGTGTCGACGCTTGGTGGCGGGCCGCCAACTACTTGTCAGTCGGCCAGTTGTTCCTGCTCAAGAACCCCTTGCTTAAGGAAGAACTGACGGCAGATGATGTCAAGATCAAGCCGGTTGGCCACTGGGGCACGATCGCGCCGCAGAACTTTATCTACGCCCACTTAAACCGGGTCATCAAGAAGTATGACTTGAACATGTTCTACATTGAAGGTTCCGGTCACGGCGGCCAGGTGATGGTTTCCAACTCATACCTGGACGGGTCTTACTCTGAAATCTACCCGGAAATCAGCCAAGACGAAGCTGGGATGGCCAAGCTCTTCAAGCGCTTCAGCTTCCCGGGCGGGGTAGCTTCCCACGCGGCTCCGGAAACCCCAGGCTCAATCCATGAAGGCGGGGAACTGGGCTACACTTTGTCGCACGCGACTGGCGCGATTTTGGACAACCCGGACGTGATTGCCGCCGCTGAAATTGGTGACGGGGAAGCTGAAACCGGCCCACTGGCTGCTGGCTGGTTCTCCAACCGCTTCATCAACCCGGTCAAGGATGGGGCTGTCTTGCCAATCCTGCAGATCAACGGTTTTAAGATCTCCAACCCAACCATTACTGCCCGCATGAGCGATGAAGAACTGACCAAGTACTTTGAAGGCATGGGCTGGAAGCCTTACTTCGTTTCAACTTTCAAGGGCGGCCGCTTTGACGGGATGAAGGACATTGACCAGATCCACGAAGAAATGGCCAAGACCTTGGACGCCATCATTGAAGACATCAAGGCCATTCAAAAGAATGCCCGGGAAAACGGCGATGAATCATTCGCCCACTGGCCGCTCTTGATCTTCCAATGCCCAAAGGGCTGGACTGGTCCTAAGGCCGATTTGGACGGCAACCCAATTGAAAACTCCTTCCGGGCCCACCAGATTCCGCTTCCGGTTGACCAGAAGCACATGGACCACAAGGAACTGTTGCTGGACTGGCTGAAGAGCTACAAGCCAGAAGAACTGTTTGACGAAAACGGCTACCCGACTGACTTAGTCCTGCAAAACGCGGTTCACGGCGACCAAAGAATGGCCATGAACCCAGTTACTAACGGGGGGATCAACCCTAAGCGCTTGAACCTGCCGGACTGGCGCAACTTTGCCTTTGAAGTTGGCAAGCCAGGCTCCAAGGACGCCCAGGATATGGTGGAATGGGCCAAGTACCTGACCAAGGTGGCAGAATTGAACCCGACTACTTTCCGGGGCTTTGGCCCGGACGAATCCAAGTCCAACCGCTTGTTTGACTTCCTGGACAGCGAAAAGCGGCAATGGGAAAGTGAAATCCACGAACCAAACGATGAAAACCTGGCTGCGCAAGGCCGCTTGATTGACTCACAATTGTCAGAGCACCAAGATGAAGGGATGCTGGAAGGCTACGTTTTGACTGGCCGCCACGGCTTCTTCGCTACTTACGAAGCCTTCGGCCGGGTGGTTGACTCCATGCTGACCCAGCACATGAAGTGGTTGCGGAAGGCTAAGGAACAATACTGGCGCCGCGATTACCCATCATTGAACTTTGTGGCTACGTCAACTGTCTTCCAGCAGGACCACAACGGCTACACCCACCAGGATCCAGGTCTTTTGACCCACTTGTTTGAAAAGAACCGGCCGGACATGATTCATGAATACCTGCCAAGTGACACCAACACTTTGCTGGCTGTTGCTGACAAGGCCTTCCGTGACCGGGAAGGGATCAACCTGCTGGTAACTTCCAAGCAGGAACGGCCGCAATGGTTCACTCCTGAAGAAGCAGCCAAGCTGGTTGACAATGGCCTGGGCTACATCGACTGGGCTTCAACTGACAAGGATGCCAAGCCGGACGTGGTCTTCGCTTCAACTGAAACTGAACCGACCATGGAAACCCTGGCAGCTATCGACATCCTGCACCAGAACTTCCCAGACTTGAAGATCCGCTACATCAACGTGGTTGACGTGATGAAGCTGATGGCGCCAAAGGATAACCCAGCTGCTATTTCGCAAGAGGAATTCGACCGCCTCTTCCCAACTGACGTGCCAACCATTTTTGCATGGCATGGCTACAAGACCATGATGGAATCCATCTGGTTTGCCCGCAAGCGTTACAACGTTTCAATTCACTGCTATGAAGAAAATGGTGACATTACCACGGCATTTGACATGCGGGTCTTGAACCACCTTGACCGTTTCGACCTGGCCAAGGACGCGGTTGAACAAATTCCAGCCTTGAAGGACAAGAGTGCTGCCTTCATCGACAAGATGGACAGCCTGCTGTCCAAGCACCACGCCTACATCCGGGACCACGGTGAAGACATTCCAGAAGTAACTTCTTGGAAGTGGACTGGCCTGGACAAGTAAGAGCATATATAATTCCGAAAAAATTATTAAAATGTCGTTCCGCGAGGGACGGCATTTTTCTTTTGACAAGCTAAAAAAGCGAAAACATGGTAAAATATGCCTTGAACAAGATAGCTATATTCTTATTCGGATTTTTGAATAAGGAGCAGCAAACGGATCTGGCATCTCGATGGAAAGATGCAATTAATAGTGCCTATTGGTGCGGAAAATATTAAATTGCAACGGGAGAACCTAACATGATGCAGATTATGAAAAAATCCAGAGCTTTTTTGATGGCTGCGGTGTTGATTCTGCAGCTTATTCTGCTTCCGCTGGCAGAAGTGGGCCGGGCGTCCGCCAGTGAGGTCAGCGACCAGCTCAAGATTGTCAAGGGCAAGGACCTCTGCACCTTGATGACCTGCACCCCTTACATGATCAACACCCACCGTTTGCTGGTCACCAGTCACCGGATTCCTTACAATCCAAAGGCCGAAGCCAAGGCTAAGGAGAGAAGCTGGAACCGCCTCTTCTGGATCATCATCGCCGTCCTTTTACCGGTCCTGGCGATCATCATCTTCATCTGGCACAAGATGCGGAAGAAGAAGCAGGCTAAGATAGACAAGGAAAAAGAACAAGAATAAGCAGGCAAAACGGGCCGTCCGGATTTTCCCGGACAGCCCGTTTAATATTTTCTGAGATTGATGTGCTTTGTGAAAAAAACTCTACAAATAATGGTTCAGTATAAATTCTTGTGTAAATAGAAAATAGGCAATAAAAAAAGAAGGGTTGTCCCTTACAATGTTAATAACGACAAAAACACAGGGGGCCCTTCTTACTATGAATTATACAGAACTGTC
>Ga0214925_100158_pt1 | contig 58883 bp, 50 predicted proteins | sample Stichaenrichment_FD_168299 | JGI IMG/M metagenome (GOLD analysis project Ga0214925, IMG submission 168299) | Xylose enriched microbial communities from anaerobic bioreactor in Madison, Wisconsin, United States - 63SRT | ecosystem: Engineered > Bioreactor > Anaerobic > Unclassified | place: USA... | reverse complement strand
GTCTTGGGACATCGTTTTTACTTCTTTCTATCTGAATTATTGGCTAATTCAATAGTAGGGCGATGCCCTATTTATATGCAAAAAAAGATTGATACCTTACGGTATCAACCCCAAAAATTTTAGACCCGATTTTTTGTAGCAAAGGGGTGGTCGTATGATCAGGATTAAAAACGCAACCTATATTGCCAGCTTAATTAATTCATTTGTTGGATTGGAAGTGGAAACACATCGAATAAATACAGACGGTGGGTTAAGTACCCACCCATATCCAAGCGGATTGTTAGACGAAAAGAAGCATCATTTTATAAAAAATGATTTTTTGGAAACGCAATCTGAGCTCATTACACCACCGGAAGAAAATACGCATCGTGGATTGACATATCTGGGAGCTTATCATCAAGCACTAAGAAGCGAGTTAGCAAGTAGTGAATATTTGTGGCCATATAGTATGCCTCCTAAGCTGCGATCGGATCATGCCGATATTGAAATTGCCCAAACCGATCATGATAATTACGTCTATCGACAAAAGGTTGCCCAAATCAGAAAGATTGAACGGACAGCTGAAACCGGTGTTCATGTAAACATTGGATTAACACCAGCAGCGATTCATCAGGTAGGAATTCCCCCCACCCAAGACGAGATAGACAACCTGTATTTACAAGCAGCCATCGGGTTTATGAACTATCGTTGGCTTTTAACCTACTTGTTTGGTGCGACGCCGTTTGCGTTTGATAACTATTTTTCAAAAACCGCTAATATGCCTGCACAAGCTGTTCGTTCTTTGCGAAATTCTCACTTCGGGTTTGGGAATGGGTTTCTAGCAAGTTACCGAAGTGTTTCTGAATATGTAACCGATATTGAAGACGCGGTTCGTGACCACGAAATTATAGCTGAAAGAGAATATTATGGGACGGTGCGGCTAAAGAGAACGCCTCACTTAAAGGACTTACTGGCAGACGGGATTCTTTACACTGAATTACGAATTTATGATTTGGATCCCTTTGAACCAATGGGGATTTCTGAAGATGCAGTTAATATTATTCGACTAATGTTTGCGTACTTTGCCGGTAATCAGCCGTTTAATCTGGATGAATCTGATCATGAAATTAGCGCAGCTGTTAAGAAAAACGATACGGTTGCCTTGGAGAATCCGTTGACGGTTACTCAATTCCATGATCAAGCGGTTTCTTTCATTGAAAAGCTGAGCGCGTTTAGCCAAATGATTAGCTTACCATTTAATGCTGAGGAGTTATGTTTAAGAATGCTTGAAAGAATTGATAATCCTTTGTTAACACCGAGTGCAAGGTTAGTAACTTGGTCAAATAACGATGCCCAGCAATTATTTGACAAATTACTGTTAATGGCTAAGGGTTATCAGAATGATTTCTTGGATCACCCACTCTATGGGTATGAGGATCGATCACTTAAAGAACAAAAACGAAAGATTCAGCAATTGAAAATGGGTAAACAATTAGTGTTAAAAAATAACTAAAAACGTGAACTTCTATCAATGGTCAAAAAACGGTATGATAGAGGCTCACGTTTTTAGTTATCACTAAGTGAAAATCATTTTAAAAGTTGTTCAGAGCGTGCAGCCTCACGTACGACTCTTCTCAGCAACCTTTTTACTTCGTTCAACAAAATCTTTAAACAATTTTTTTGAATCTTCATAGTGTTTGAAGATATTTTCCGGATGCCATTGCACGGCAAGAATTTGATCACTCTTAATTGATTCGACACTTTCAATGACTTGGTCGTCGGCACGTGCCGTCACCTTTAGATAAGGTGCGACATCTTTGATTGCCTGGTGATGACGAGAGTTAACATATGGCCGGGCACCAATCAACTTATAAAGCTTGCTGGTAGGATCAACGGTAATATGGTGTGAAGGCATGTTACCGGGTGCTTCTTGAGAATGCTTTAAAGTTGCATGAAGGTCTTGGGAAAGGTCTTGATAGAGTGTGCCACCCAAACCAACGTTGATCAGCTGCAAGCCACGACAGATACCCATAATGGCTTTGCCAGCGGTAACAGATTGTTTTAACAACTCAATTTCAAAAAGATCTCGTTTTAAATAGGTTGCTCCCAACTTTTGAAAAGGTTCTTCACCATAGAAAGTTGGGTCAACGTCCGCGCCCCCTAGGAAACAGACACCATCAAACAGCGTCATGTAGTCGCGAACATCTTCTGGATTCACACTAGGGAAAATGACAGGCACACCACCTGATTTAACAATGGCTTCAATCGCTGGCCTTGGTGCGAAAGCCGCGTTTCGTTCGTTAATAATATTGGTTGCTTCAGCGAGTGTATCAGCTGGTAATGCGATTCTTGGGCGCAAAATAATCCCTCCTTGGGTTGTGATAATAGTTGTTTTAATATAGTAGTTTTGCATTTTTATAGACGACCATTATTGTACTTTAAAAAGAAAAGATTTAGTTATAATTTGACTTTATAGGAACTTTTTGGTAGTTACCGTTGACCCTTATCTTTATCCGGTTCCCAGCTACCTTGAAAAAGTTCATGCTTCAAATCATTCGCTGAAATTTTTCTATTGGTTTCAAATCCCTTGAATGGTCTAATTGATTGTAAAGCCGATGCCTGATAATGTTTTGCACGGCGCAACGCGTAGTCGGTCAGGGAATTATTTTTGATATGTGTAATCATCTTTGCACTAGGCGTTGATAATGGATTTTCCACCCGATCCTGTAAATCTTCAATTTCTTCCTGATACTCAGGGCCAAGTTGAATTTTATCGGCATACATCTCCAAGCGTTGTAAAAAGGCCCTTGCACTTGCCTGATACTTGGAAATATCGTTTGGATGTTCTTCGGAAACTTCCTCGTTCATTTTATCAGCTCGTTCAACAACTGCATTGACCTGATCCGGTTTGAGAGCGGGTGACATAATGAAGTAACTGGCCATTAAACGAAAGAACCGTAATGTGTTCGTACGAATGCCAACAGAACTGCTTGGATCCAGATCAAGCATGCGTAATTCCAAATATTGAACACCGGTTTTCGGTAATTCTTTGAGGTTTGTATTTCCCTTAAACCGGACAGCCCCGTGAAACTCATAATCAGAAATTAGTTTCCCATCAGAGACGCCTTGTTCGATTCTATTAACATATTGCTGGATATTTGTGTAATCACCCGTAAATTTGTTGCCAAATCCATGAGAACTTTGGCGGATACTTCTGATAGGTGCTTTTGGACCCTGTCCTTTATCAAAGTAATTGGCTTCAGCAATTGGACTGGCACCAAATAAGTATGTGATCACCCAGCGATATCTAAGAAATCCTTGCGCAATTTTTGCGTATAAGTAATTTTGTAGGTCCAATTCGGAATCAAATTGGTCGTGCATTCGATCGTAAACGAGATTAAAGACGTGGGGATCGATACTAAGGTTAATGTGTGCGCCACAAGGGGTTCCTTCAGAGAAGCCGTGGCGTTTCAACCATTCCTTAAGGTAGGCTTCTTTTTTTGGCCCCATCTTGGCTAGTGGAATCCGGCTCTTGTCTTTTGGTAACCGTGGTGGCATAGATAGTGGCCATAATAATTCACCTGGAGAAAGGGCTGTTCGTAAGGCATTGTTGATGCCGTATAAATAATGCATTGCATCAAGCGCGTGAGCGGCAGGTGGTGTGACAACCTCGGACATTGTTTCCAAGAAATCATTTGTAATCCATGGGTTGATTTTTTCATCTCCCGCTCCGGCAGGATAGGGTTCTTGGCTAAGTTCTCCTGTTTCATCCACTCGTTGCATTTCGATTTCCAAACCCATTGTAAAGTCGGAGGTTTTTGCGACGGCTTCATTATCGAAAATAAATTGTCCAATTTCACTGAACATAATTGCCACCTCCAAAAAAATTCTAATAATTAGAAAATAATGATAATTGATGACAAAATACTAACACTATCATAATGAAACTTCAACGGTAGTGCCTTGTCATTGAGATTGTCGTCGGGCTAATTCAATAAAGAAATACCTGTCACCTGATTTTGGAATTAACAATTAAGTTAAAAAAGAAGGCATGAAGCCGGGGCTCAAATTATTTTGTCCCGCTTTCGTGTCCTTCTGAAAAGTAGATATGTGTCGTAAAATTGGTATCATCTTATAGCATTGGCTTTTGCCAAAAGTGTTTAAAGAAGTTGCCGTCCTCTTTTTCAGGTTTTTGAATAATCTTTACCTTGGATGACTGACCCTGATTGTCTACTTGTTGTTTTTCTGCCTGATCCTTGTCGAAATAGTCAGGATCTAATTGGCCGCGTTCATTACTTTGAGGTGCCCTTGTAAGTGTTGCGACAGCGGATGGTGTGCTGATCTGCTGCTGCAATTCGGTTACTTGTCTTTCAACCTTTTGAGTCCGCTGTTCGGCAACTAATTGCAAACGCTGAGATTGATCAAGGAGACGTGTTAACGTTTCGATTTGCGTTTGTTGGGCCTTTACCCGATCATTCAATGATTCGAGTAAGTCGTTTTCTGTAGCACTGCGATTAGTCTGTCTCGGTTGCGATGCTGTTTGGGCATTTGCCGGTTCGGTTTGTCGAATCGCGCTTTCAACGGCATTTTTCGCTTCTTGATCGAAGTAAAGCGTTTGGCCCTTTTTAAACGCCTCTGTTAAGCCAAGCCTTGAAATCGTTCGGTAGACCCGCATTTTATTCACGCTGAGTTCATCAGCGATCTGTTTCATTGTCCAACCCTGTTTTTCCTGTTCACTCAATTGAATCACCACCGTTATGTTATGTATCGTTACGTTATTGCTTTCAACCCCTTATTATACATTAAAATCAAAGTAAACAACAATTAATTATAACAGGACGGTTACGGTCTCGTGAGCAACATCAGTAAGTGGAAATATTGTTGTTAACTGTTGTGAAAGATCGGCCATAAGTATTAGTCATCGTTGTTGCGGGAGATGGCCTTTTGCCCAACAATATCAGGGATTTGTGCTATCATTGTTTCTGTCTAATTAATTTCTAATGTAAGAGGTGAATCCGATGAGCATCTTTGTTAAATTGAGTTGGTATTTTAAGCAGGAATGGAAAACCTATATGGTTGGGGTGTGCGGTTTGATATTGACTGCGTTATTAGCAATTATTCCACCAAGAATTATTGGTGTTTTAGTAGATGCTATTCACAGCGGCAAACTCGCCGCCAACAATCTGATGATTTTGTTAATTGTACTGGCCGTTGTGGCAATTGCACAATATGGAAGTCGCTATATGTGGCGGACGGCTATTTGGGGTGAAGCTGCCAAACTTGAGAAAGTTCTCAGAAATCGTTTGTTTTGGCATTATACTCAAATGGATCAGGCCTTTTTTCAAAAATATCGAACTGGGGATTTAATGGCTCATGCAACCAATGATTTATCAGCGATTCAACGAGTTGCCGGCGGTGGCATTCTTCAATTTGCTGATTCTATGATTACTGGTGGAACAACGTTGATCGCCATGGTTAGTTTGATTGATTGGCGACTCACAATTATTGCGATTGTGCCATTTCCGTTGTTGGCTGTTATGGCGCGATATATGGGATCAAAAATTCATATAGCTTTTCGTGATTCGCAAGCAGCATTTTCACGGTTGAATAACAAGGCAGAAGAAAGTATTACAGGAATCAAAGTGATCAAAGGGCTGGGTCAGCAGAAAGAAGATATGGCGGATTTTGATAACCAAGTTGCCCAAACAATCAATATTAATCGGCGGGTTAACCGACTTGATTCATTGTTTGATCCGATGACAACAATGATCATTTCTTTATCATATGTCATTACGATTGTGTACGGCGGCTATTTGGTGACAACCGGTCAGATCACGATTGGATCATTAGTGTCGTTTGTTTCTTATTTAGCCATGATGATCTGGCCGATGTTTGCCGTTGGTATGCTATTTAACACACTTGAACGTGGGAATGCCAGTTATGATCGGGTCATGGATTTATTGAAGCAACAAAGTAAGGTTATTGATGACCCTGATGGCGCAAATCAGTCTCCGAAAGGTGAAATTAAGTATGATGTGCAACAGTTTGCTTATCCAGGAGATGATCGACTTGCCTTACAACAGATTAATTTTGAAGTGCCGGCTGGAAAAACAGTTGGGTTGGTAGGGAAAGTCGGTTCCGGAAAGAGTACGATTCTTCGTTTGATTTTGCGGCAGTTCGATAATTATAAAGGATCAATTAAATTTGGCGGCATTGATATCCGACACTACAAAATGGACGCGTTAATTCCGGCAATCGGGTATGTACCGCAGGATACATTTTTATTTTCAGATTCAATTCGCGAAAATATCCGCTTTGCAAGGCCTCAAGCCAGTCAAAAACAAGTCGAGTTGGCAGCCCAAAAGAGCGATTTATTTGATCAAATTAAAGGAATGCCGGATGGCTACGATACAGCGGTCGGCGAAGAGGGCATTTCTCTTTCCGGTGGTCAGAGACAGCGACTTGCAATTGCCAGGGCCTTACTAATTAACCCTGAACTTTTGATTTTGGATGACGCATTGTCAGCTGTTGATGCCGAAACGGAAACCCAAATTCTTGATAATTTACGTTCTGAAAGAAAAGAAAAGACGACCATTATTTCTGCTCATAGACTGAGTTCTGTTATGAATGCTGATGAGATCCTGGTTATTAATGATGGCCGAATTGCGGAGCGGGGAACTCACGATGAACTAATGACGCTCGGGGGTTGGTATCATGATATGTTTGAACGTCAAGAATTGGAAACCAAGGTGAAAGGAGGGCAAAATAATGGCTAGTTCGAAGCGTCAGTCAGCATGGTCGGAAAGCATCCCTGTTAAAGAACAGATTCATATTATTGGTCGTTTGTTTCACTATGCTGCACCATATAAATGGTACTTTTATTTTTCCGTTTTCTTTGCGATTGCGGTTTCTGTTGTTAATATTTTGTTGCCGAGGATCATTCAGACTTTTATGGATTCACATTTAGTGGTTGGTCATCCGGATTTTAAAGTCATGTGGTTTTTTGCCGGCCTTTACTTCTTTGGGATGATCATGAAAGCAATCATGCAGTTTGCACAAACCTATCTGTACGAAATGGGTGCCGAATATATGCTTGAAAATACTAGGCGACAGTTGTTTTCAAAGCTGCATCGATTAGGAATGCGCTATTTTGACCAAACCCCAAGCGGCTCGATTCTTTCACGATTAACAAATGATACAATGGCCTTTTCAAACTTCTGGGCATTGTTCAGTAGTTTGGTGGTCACAATTTCAGCGATGATTTCTTCGTTCATTGCAATGCTGCTTGCTGACACGACGATTGCACTTTGGCTGCTTATATTTATGCCGTTTTTAGCAGTTACCGTTTGGTACTATCAGCGGTATAGCACACGTGTATACCGACGAATGCGCGAGCGGCTTAGTCTGTTAAATGCTAAATTAGCTGAAGGTATTACCGGGATCAGTGTGATTCAGCAGTTTCGACAGGAAAAACGGGTGAACCATGAATTTAACGATACAAATGATCAGTATTTTAATACGCGACGTGCAATGATTCGAATTAACTCGTTATTGTTAAACCCGATTATTAATTTATTTTATGCTTTGGGAAGTGTTCTGGTCTTAGGTATGTTTGGTGTTCGCGGTTTACATGGTTATGTGGCCGCCGGTGTCATTTATGCATTTGTCACTTATCTTGATAATTTTTATAACCCGATGTCTAATATGATGGATCGTTTGTCAGACTTTCAGGATGGTGTAGTTGCCGGTTCGCGAGTGCTTCGAATTATGGACGATCAAACGATGGAGCCTCAACAGCATTCGGTTGAAGGGGCAACGATCGCTCAGGGGAAGATTGAATTTCGTCATGTGACGTTTGCCTACGATGGTCAAAACCCGGTACTCCATGATATCTCTTTTGTTGCCGAACCGGGGCAAACCATAGCGCTGGTTGGTGAAACCGGAAGTGGGAAAACTTCTATTATTAACATTTTGATGCGGTTTTACGAGTTTGGCAGTGGTGAAATCTTGATTGATGATCGTGATATTCGGGATTATACGATTAAAGAACTGCGAGAGAAAATGGGGTTAGTCCTCCAAGAGCCCTTTATGTTTTACGGGACGGTTTCGTCCAATATTCGAATGTTTAATGAGCATATTACGGATGAAGAAGTTCGCAAAGCCGCTCACTTTGTTCAAGCAGATCAGTTTATTGAAGCACTTCCCGATCAGTATGAGGCGCGAGTGATTGAACGTGGGGCCAGTTATTCAAGTGGTCAGCGACAGTTGATTTCTTTTGCGAGAACGCTGGTAACGGATCCTAAAATTTTAATCCTGGATGAGGCAACTGCCAATATCGACACTGAAACTGAGCAGGTTATTCAAAAGGGACTGGCAAAACTTCAGGAAGGCCGAACAACGATCGCAATTGCCCATCGGCTATCAACTATTCAGAACGCAGATCTCATACTGGTTCTGGAAAAGGGTCGAATTGTAGAACGAGGAACAAATGATGAGTTGCTGAAAAAACGTGGGTATTACTATGATATGATCAAACTGCAAAATTCAGCGCATCTGGATTAAGAAAAGATCAGTAAATAAAAAAAGCGGAAACCACCAAATGTGGTTTCCGCTTTTTGTGATGATAAACAATCATTGGATTTCAATTTGACTGTTCTTGTCGTTACTTTTAGCAGCTTTTGGCAAAACAATGTTTAAAACGCCATTTTCAACCTGAGCTGAAATATGATCACGATCGACACTAGGAAGTTCGTAAGTCCTGGACATAACACCGTGACTACGTTCACTGGCAATAACCCGACCTTGTTCGTCCTTCTTTTCGGAAGCATGAGTTTGGTCAATATTTAATGCTAAATCGCCATCATTGTAAGCCAAGTGAATGTTCTTCTTATCAATTCCAGGAACGTCAACCTTAACCATATAATCCTGATCAGTTTCTTTAATATCAGTCTTAAGGGCACCCATATTTACTGAGTCGTTTTCCCATTCAGTTGGACTGAAGAAGCGACGTGCTAAACGATCAAAGAATGGATCCACTGCAAAACGATTCATCATTTCATTTGCCATAATACCAATCTCCCTTTTAAAAGTTATTGGATTATGAAGCGTTTCAATCGGTGAAATGAAACTTCTCTCATTCCCCCAATTAATGTTAATTGAGTTAGCGTTTTTATTTTTTAAATAGAATTAGTTGATTTCGATATGACCATCCTGATCATGACTTTCAGTAACTTTTGGCAATGTCACATTTAAAACACCATCGTCTACCGATGCAGCAATGTGGTCGCGGTCAACACCGGGCAATGTGTAGCTGCGTGACATGACACCATGACTACGTTCACTGGCAATAACTCGACCGTTCTCATCTTTTTGTTCAGATGAATGATCTTGGTTAATGTTTAGTGACAATGTATCGTTTTGATAGGCCAGATGGATATCTTGCTTATCAACGCCTGGTACATCGATCTTTAAAGTATAATCCTTATCGGTTTCTTTAATGTCAGTCTTTAAATTGCCAAAGTTTGCATAATCATTATCATAATTACTTGGGCTAAAGAAGTGACGTGCCATACGATCAAAGAATGGGTCAACATCGAAACGATTCATTAAGTCATTTGCCATAACTACCAATCTCCTTATATACAAAATTTTATGATCGGTAAAAGTTGACGGAACACTATTTTTTTCTTTTTTGGTTCCCCTTTACCTTTCATCTTCTATAATAATCAGTTTGAACAAGAATGCTAGTAATTAGCACTCTCGTGTTTAGAGTGCTAATTATCATAAAATCTTTCATCTTATTTGTAAGACAATAGCGAACCGTTGCTGGAACGGTATACTATAAATGAAGACTTTTTAAGATCACTATTTGAATTGCAATTTGAGGTGTTGTCTACGTGAAAAGATCAGATACTAAAATTAAGCTCGGCGGAACACTTAAGTCACTTATGATGACGACGCCGGTTGATAAAATAACGATAGATATGCTGACACAGAAAGCAGATTTAACCCGCAATACTTTTTACTACCACTTTGAAGATATTTATTCGCTTTTGGAATGGGTCTATAAACAAGATTTGCTATCAAATATTAATGCCTATACTAAGATTGAAGATTGGAAGGTGGCTTATCGGTTGATTCTCAATTATATTGAAGATAATAAAACGTTTTGTATGAATACGTTTCATTCTGTTGCGCGTGATTTGTTGGAAAATTTTCTTTATTCGGTTGCAAGTGATTTGGTTGGTAAGGTTATTATTCATTCGGATCGAAATGTTTCTAAAAAATTAACCGAGTCAATCCAGGACTTCTATGGATGGGCATTGGTGATGCAAGTTGTTCAATGGCTTTCCAATGATTTGAAAGAATCAAAAGCAGATGTGATTCAACGAGCATCAATTATGCTAACTGGGGGTATCGATAATGCAATTCGAAACGGTCAGCGAGTGAAAGGATTTGGGCAAATGAGTTGAATTGACCATTTTAATTTTAGAGAAACAACTTTAGAATGAGAGTATAACGTAACAGCTTACAAGGTTACCAGATAATCTATAAACTATTGATTGGAAGTGTCACAATGAAACATAAAGAATTATTGATTTTTGGGCTTGGACTAACCGTGGCCAGTTTATATTTTTTGAAATCAATTGGTTGGTTTGAGGATGATTCCCACTTATATGATGAGTATGAAGCCAAATAGTATATGTATAAAATGAGTTGAAATTGATCGGATTTATCAGGGAGGTTTTATGATGACAAAGAATAAAGCGATTATGATTGGTGCCGGTCTTGCAAATATGGCTGCAGCAGTGTACTTGATCCAAGAAGGTCATTGGAATGGTAATCAAATTACCTTCTATTCGTTAGATGATCACGGATCAAATGATGGTTCTGCTGCTAATGATGCTGCTGATGAATATTGGAATAAAAATCATCCGTTGGAAAACACCAAGGGGTTTGTCGCTCGAGGCGGACGGATGCTTAATTATCGAACATATGTTGATTTAATGGACTTGTTAAGCAGAGTCCCGTCAGCTACTGAGCCCGGGATGACTGCAGCTGAAGATACCAGAGATTTTGATGCTCATCATCGGACCTTTGACAAGGCCCGTTTGATGGAGGGTGGTAAAGGTATTCTAAATGCTGGAAAACTTGGATTAAATAACAAAGACCGTCTTAAACTGACAGAATTAATCTTGATGCCGGATTCTAAAGAGGAAAAACTCGACAATGTAACCATTGCCGACTATTTTCAAGATGATCCGCATATGTTTGAAACACATTTTTGGTATATGTGGGAAACAACGTTTGCTTTTCGAACTCAAAGTTCGGCTCAAGAGTTGCGCCGTTATATGCACATGATGATTTATGAGTTCACACAGATTGAACATTTAGTAGGTGTTAATCGGACGCGTTATAATCAATTTGAAAGTATGATGCTGCCCTTAATCAATTATTTGAAAGATCAGAGCGTCAATATAATTTTAAATCGACGAGTGACGGATTTTGATTTTAAGGATACACCGATGCAGGATGAAATTACGGTCACGGGGTTAACCATGACCAATACTGAAACCAACGAAGAGGAACATGTTGACGTTGATGACGATACAGCCGTTATCTTTACAAATGGCTCAATCACTGACTCTGCGACTCTTGGAGATTACAATACACCAGCTGCGGAGAATATGGATTACGGGGCTGCAGCGAGTCTTTGGAAAAAGGCAACTGCCCGTTTCTATAATTTGGGAAATCCAGACAAGTTCTTTAACGATCGAAATGCCAGTGAATGGTCCAGTTTTACTTTAACGACAAGTAATCATGTTTTGTTAAATGAAATCACCCGAATCACTACTCAAGTACCAGGTAATGCACTTAATTCGTTCTTATCTACTTCGCCGATTACGTCACTGGGGCATAAGGACGTTAATATGTCGATTGTTGTCCATCACCAACCGCATTTTACAACGCAAAAACCAAATGAGTCCGTTATTTGGGGATATTTCCTTTATCCTCGGCGCCGCGGTGAATTTGTCCAAAAAGAATATATTAAAATGACGGGTAAAGAAATGGCTGAGGAATTGATTGGTCAATTATCAAAAGTTGATCCCGGCCCCGGTAATATTATGGATAAGAAACAGGAGATTCTTGACAGTATTATCAATTGCATTCCGGTTTATATGCCCTATGCATCTGCGTTGTTTAATAATCGGGCCAAGTCGGATCGACCAAAAGTGATTCCACAGCATTCAACTAATTTAGCGTTTACCGGTGAGTTTGTTGAACAGCCATATCAAATGGTTTTCACGGAACAAAGTGCGGTTCGTTCCGGTGAAATTGCTGCCTATCACTTTGCCGGTGTTCCAATGGCAAAATTAGTTAAAAACAAGCGTTATGATCGAGATCCAAAGACGTTGGCAAAAGCAACAAAGAAAATGTTTGAATAATGTTTGAGGAGCACAATAAGCAATAACAGTTGGAGAAAGCATTCAAATTCAGTGAATAAATTTGAATGCTTTTTGTATTAATAAAAATTAACAGAGGGGATGACAATGTGACAACTAACGGATTGTGATGAAATCATCTCTAGGCATAGAAAAATAAATCCAAAAATGGTATTCTATAAATTAGTTATAGTTTGCGTTACACTTAAAACACACTTTATGTCTCCATATTAAAGAAGGGAATTCTTATGACGCATTTTGACAAACAATTCAAACGACTTTTTTTGGCAATAGCCGCTTTAATCTTATTCATACCACTATTTGGCAGTTCGGTTGCAAATAGTCTCTTTAGTGATGGTCAGGGAATGGCTAGTGCTGCGAAGAAATCGGATAAATTTGATGTAAACAAGGTTGTTAAGGCGACGGTTGTTTATTCCAAGCATGTACCAATTTTAAAGGTAACCGTTAAGCCGACTATTACAAATGCGTTTGCAAAAAAAGATCAATTGAAGTTTGAATTTGACAAGAAAAATGTTGATTTGAAGAATATGCAGGCAAGTGTTGAAAAAAACCTGCCTTTTAAACATACAACCAAAAAAGATACTGCCCTTCTATTAACGTTTGAAAAGGATGTTAAGTCTGGTACATATAAGCAAGCGTATGCTATTCCAACCAAGAAGCTTTCTAAAATCACTAAGATTAAAGCCACTTATAATGGACAAAAGATTAAAATAACCAATAATAAGATCAAGTCTGGTAAATATGCTCAAAAACAAGCTGATACGGCGTCCAAGAAAGATCAAAGCGATTTTAAAAATAAATCAACAAGTACGACCAATAAGTCCAGAGATAGTCAGTCAGCAGATAACAATTCCAGTAATCACACAACAGGTGCTCGGGAAAATAGTTATCCAGTTAAAGCTGGCGCTGTAAGTGATACTCAAAGTACCGTTGCTCCACAGGCAAGTGGACAGTACAGTAACGATCGGTCGGCAACTTCGACGTCTCAAGAAGCGTATGGTCATACCACAACGATTAGTCATTATGGGGATGCAACTGCCAATACAAGTAATAATTACGCCTCAAATGGTTCTCAAAAGACAAATTGGACCGCTACAACTTCTCAAACCAATAATAAAGACTATGGTCGGGGAACAGGATCATCTTCTGCTAACGTTACCTATCGTCCGGTTTCATATAATAGTGGCGTAAATAGGTCAGGTAACGGTGTATCGAACAAAAATACAAGCCGCCATAACGATAAAAAAGCAGCAAGATCTAATAGTCAAAAGTCCTCGAAGTCAACTGTGAAGACAAAGAAAACTGAAACCGGTAAAAAGACGACGAGTGACAAAACTAAGGCTTCTGACAGTAAGAAAACAACTAATAAAGATAGTAATGATAATCAGAAAACCTCAAACAAAAACAACAAGAGCGATTCAACTGTAAATAAAGCAGGTGATTCTTCCCAAAAGAATGATGATGGCGCATCAAATAATAATGCTTCCCAATCATCTAATACTAACTCAAATGCAGACAGTAACGATCAAACAACGCCAACCTCGCCAACAACTGATAATAACCAAACGCCTGCTGTAGGTGAGGACAATACGAATTCTCAGGAATCTTCAACGGTAGATAGCAGTGGAAATACTGATAATACTCAAAATGGATCTCAGACAACAAGCGATAGTCATTCGGCAACGACGACTAATACTAATGCAACTTCAACAAGTTCTGATGATGGTAGTAGTAACCAAACACAAGCATCATCGACAACCAATGATCAGCAGAGTACACAGGATCAAAGCGCAACTCAAACAATGACAGCTTCAACAACAGGAACGGCGACTGCAGGTAGTAATAGTGTTAGTACAGCTGTGGCAGCATAAACATAAATTAATATAAAATTTTTGAGCCATAAGGATCCCTTTCTATCAAGCAGATAGAACTAGGGGGTACTGTGACACAGTAAGCTAAATTGCATTGAAATGACAAGACAAGCACTAGTATTCAGGTTTATTAAAGTCATCAAAAAATTGACGCATTAAAATTCTGCCAAAACAGCAGGCTTATTAAATTTACCTTTTTTGCTTTATTATGGATTGATATGATAGTTATCCATAGCCATAGTAGTTTTGATAACGGTTCTATTTAAAGGATGGTTTACGACTTTGCGCTCATAGTTGATCATAAGCGTATTAATTAATTGTTAATATGGGATGGGGCTTAAAAATCGCAATTTTAATGATGCGTAAGTAAGCTTAAAGTTCATCATTATTTAGAACAAAGCTATAAAATAATTGAGGCGGTTTTTAAACAGCTTGACTTTTAATATGAACATGAACAGATTACAACAGTACGAGTTCCTTTTTGCATAGAGAGGTCATTAAAAAGGAAGGCATTGTGTGGCCTTCAAAGTGTGGACTAAGATAGATTTAAAACTAAAATAGGGATGTGTTGGGGAAAGCTTAAAGTTGCCGCCGGCTTGTTCACTATATTAAACGCAAGACTGTGGGAAGCACTCTCAATAATTTTTAAATCGGAAACCTATCACGAACTGGTTCGCGAACTTGTGGGATCAAAATGAAAATAATTTTCATACAGTTTCTTGAGTATAGTGCACTCAAGAAATGAGTGTAAAAAAAGAATCCACAATTTTTTGTGAACTCTTAGGGATTACCCGATAATGTTTAAGTTGAGGATTTAACGGTATGTTTTTTCAGGAATGTTTTTAACTAACTTATTGAATATCAATAAATCAGCAGCATCAGTTATCGTTTTCTGAACGGGTCGCTGCTTCCAACCTAATAATTTTTGCGCGGACTGGGTTGTATGGCTATACTTTCGTTTTAGCATCGGCACCAGCGGACGTAATGAAGGTGAAAACTTTGAAGCAAGGACAGTAACCCAATTTGGCAGATAGGTGAATTTAAGTTGTAGCCTTGGATACTGTTTTTGATAGATTTGCGCGATTTCTGCCATCGTTAGTTTTTGGTCAGCTGCCAGAAATCGATGGCCGATTGCGACATCTTTTTCTAATGCAAGACGGTGTAAGGTTGCCAAATCGCGAACATCGCTGATTTCCATCGGCACTTTTGGAATCATTCGTTCACCGTTTAGCAATTTTAATAAGATCTCATCAGAACTTAAGCGATCTGGTGAAAGAATGGGGCCAAAAACTGCACCGGGTAAAATTGTTGTTAATTGTAGTTGATTGTCCTTTGCATATTGCCAAGCAGCTCTTTCGGCCTCAATTTTGGAGATTCTATACGCATCCAATTCTGGATTTTTAATGTCTGACCAAAAGTTTTCGTCAATTGTCTTTTCACCAACGCTTATAGATGGTGTTGAGGCGGCCTCTGAACTTGTCATGATAATTCGTTTGATATGATTATCTTTTGCGGCTTTTAAAACGGTAAGCGTACCGCCCTTTGCTACCTTGACCATCTCTTCCACTGATTCAGTACCGTGACCAAGAGGTGAAGCAACGTGAATCACGCCATCTGCCCCTTTCATTCCCTCATCCCAACCATTATCATTTGTCAGATCAGCTTTAAAGAAAGATAAATTCTTTGAAAGTGCTGTTGGTTGAAGTAGCATGATTCCCTGACCAATTTCTTCTGCCCTAGAAGTGTCTCGTAATGATGCACGAACTTTATAATCATGAGTGAGTAGTTCTCTGATGATCCAGCCAGCAACAAAGCCGGAACCACCGGTAACAACGATTGTCTTCATCTTCAGATTCCCCTTTAGTCCTGATATTAGACAAAATATACTTCTTTTTGTATAATTTGTCAATAAAGATGGTAGATGAGAGGAATTGAAAAATGGTGGATAGGAAAATAGAGCTTGTCGACAAATTAAACCACATTATGACAGCAAATGGATTTAATACTTTGTCAATGAATGAATTGGCAAAGCGTGCAAATGTTAGCCGTGCAAAGCTATATATCTATTTTAAAAATAAACAGGAAATTGTCACTGCTGTTGTTGATCGCCATTTAAAATTTATTAATCAGCAACTTCACGAAGATTTTAAATCGACAGTTACTGATTATGTGCGGATTAAACTGAATCAATTATTACTTATTGGTGCGCAGTCACCGATTTTTAGAACTGAACTAAAACAATATTTTCCTGAGCTATCTATTAAGCTGGAACAGGCATATCATACCTTTAAATCATCTTTTTTATCAGTTATGGTTAAGCTTCAAAATGAAAATATTATCATCCAGCAAATCGATTTTGAAAACTTGTTTATTCAGGATGAGTTGATGATTCACGCTGCGTTAAGCCACGCCATAGACAATAAATTTAATTTAGAAAAAGCTCAAAAACTACTTGGGAATTATTTAGAAATTGAAATCCGGGGCACGGTTAACGATCAATCATTGGTCGCAAATGCCTTTTTAAGCAATCAAGAACTTTTGAAAATAATTTGGCAGGAATTAAACGATACTTATTTTAGCGTAATTTCCTATTAAAAAAGTCAATCGCTAAAGTTTAACGATTGACGAAAGGGTAACAATTATAATTAATTAACTAGGCTTGTAACAACATTCCCAAGGAATAGTGAATAATCATGGTAATAATACCAACAAGCACATTTCGAATCATAGCGGTTTTTACAAGACCGTTTCCCAAACGAGCGCTCATAAACCCAGTTAATGCAACTGAAAAACAAACGGCAAGGATGGTGGCCTGCCACTGATAGGCAACGGGTGTGACCGTCATTGCTACTAATGGAAAGATGCCTCCTGCAGCTGCAGAGAATAAGGAAGAAAATGCTGCGTCCCATGGATTCATATAATGGCCTAGTTGAAGATCATACTTAATATTAACGATAGTTTCCAAGGGTTTCTTCTTCATAAGATCATCTGCAATCTTGTCAGCCGTTTGTTTTGTGACGCCTTGATCGACGTAATAATCGGAAACAGTTTGCAGTTGTTGCTTATAGTTGGTTTTTAAAAGTTCTTTCTCTTTTCTGACAACGGATTGTTCGGTATCTTTTTGGGTACTTACAGAGGCATATTCACCGGAAGCCATTGAAAACGCACAGGCTAGAAGATCGGAAAGTCCTGCAATGAAAATAGTGAATTGATTTGTAGTAGCAACAGCAACACTAAACAGGACGCCGACAACCGTCAGGATACCATCATTGGATCCTAAGACACCGGCTCTTAAGGAGTTTAGTTTTTCATCCATCGTTTGAGATGGCTTTTCTTTCTTTTTTGAACGAATACTCATCATTTTTCTCTTCCCCCGATAAAATGGTATCAAGATTACGAACCGATTAAGGTTCCGATAATATAAGTGACTGTCATAGTCAAAATCCCCGAAACAACGTTTCTAAACATACCTCGATTGGTGTTAGAGTTTCCAAGCTTTGCAGCGGTAAACCCTGTGATTGCTAAGGCAATGATAACCGCAATGGCAGTTGCAATAATTCTGATTGACTTAGGAAACATTGTGATTGCCACAAGTGGTAAAATAGATCCTGTCGGAAAGGAAATCATTGAGGCAATTGCAGCTGAGAGTGGGTTCGTAAACTCACCAACGTTAAAGCCGTATTTTTGTCGAACCGATGTTTTTAATGGATCGCGTGTCATCATTTCTTTAGTTGCTTGTTCTGCAAGATCGGTAGAAATACCGTCTGACACGAGCTTCTGACGGACAGCGCCATATTCATGATCATATGATTTTGCGAGTGCATTTTTTTGCTGATTAATGGCATTTCTTTGTGAATCCTTCTGGGTGTTTACAGAAACAAATTCCCCCATAGCCATTGAAACGGTTCCGGCTAACATTCCAGAAATTCCGGAAATAAAAATTGCAAAGTTATTTGACGTAGCACCTGCAACACCGATAACAATTCCGGCAACTGACACGATGCCATCATTGGCTCCCATTACAGCGGCTCGCATGACGTTTATTTTCTGTGCTAAAGTTTTTTTCTTGGCGTTTTGTGCCATGGTTACACCGGCTTTCTAATTTATAATGATTATTATCTGATATCGATTATTATTGTATCTCAATTCATTACAAATGTAAATTAAATTACCGGATTAATATAGATAAAATTATTTCGGCACACCTTAATTTTAACTTAGATTTCCATAAATACATAGTCTATCTATAAAAACTTTACCAAATTAGTTATTTTTGAGTTTCAAACGGTATCTATATTTAAGGAGGCAACGTCTATGTCATCAGCAACCAACCCAATAATTGAGCAATTGTTAGCTCACCGAAGTATCCGACAATTTAAGGATAAAACCTTAACAAATCACCAGATTCATGAGCTGATTGAGGCTGCCCAGCATGCTTCTACGAGCACTTTTTCTCAACAGTATTCGATTATCAGCGTAACGGATCAGCGGATACTGAGTGAATTTGCAGAGATCACCGGGCATCCATGGTTACTTAAAAGCAGTCATTATTTTGTGATGATTGCAGACCAATATCGTAATCTCCAAATTGCCAGGAAAGCAAATGCTGATCCGTTTGTTCTGCACACAACTGATAAATTTTTAGCGGCAGTTTTTGATGCATCCATTGCAACCGAAAATGTGATGGTTGCAGCAGAAAGTATGGGGCTTGGTGCGACCATTATGGGTAGTATTTTAAATGATTCAAAAAGAGTAATTGACCTTTTAGGGCTTCCGGAATTAACGTTTCCATTATTGGGAATTGCGATTGGATACCCTGCAGATCAGCCGGAATTAAAGCCCAGATTGCCTCAAGAAGAAGTTCATTTTGTTAATCAATATCAGTTACGAAGTGATAAAACACAGTTAAAGCAATACGATCAATTACTTTCGGATTATTATCGAAGTAGAGGTTCTAACAACAGGGTGGAAACTTTCAGCCATCATATTGTTTCCGAATTGGGAATCGGGCATCACGTTAGAGCTGATTTATTGAGTAATATTAAGTCTCAAGGCTTTTTGATTAGCCAAGCGGAAGATTAAAATCTGCGCAGAAGCTATATGATAAAATAATGAGAATAACAGTTGACTTTTTTTGCAATTAACTTTACATTTATTAGTAATTGGTTGACAGTTTTTTACTTCAACATTGACGAGAAGAGTAAATCGAAAACCTGATATAAAGCGACCATTAATAGTGAAAGAATGGGTTAGGTTGATTGAAAGTGCACTCTGAGTTGGAGATAGGGATTAACCCTAAAATTTTATAAATTCTAATGAAGGTGTGTGGGGACGATACAGTCCTTAAACACAAAGTAGGGTGGAACCACGTTGAAAACGTCCCTGTTATTTTGGCTAATCCAAGATAGCAGGGATTTTTACATTTAATTTTTAAAATGCTGTTGATTAATATGGTAACTTTTTTGATCGAATTAAGACGGGAGATGATTTTTAATGAGTTGGGCTATTATCCAGCAAAGTTTGCCAATGTTTGGTAAAGGCTTTGTTTTGACGTTATGGCTATCTTTTGTTGGCATTATCGGCTCAATTATTGTTGGCTTGATTTGTAGTTTGTTTCAATACTTTAAGGTGCCTATTCTTCACCAAATTGCCTCAGTGTATGTTGAAATATCTCGTAATACACCACTCTTGATTCAGTTATTCTTTTTATATTACGCTTTTCCGGTTATTGGAATTAAATTTGGTGCCGAATTATGCGGTATTATTGGTTTGATCTTTTTAGGTGGTAGTTATATGGCTGAGGGATTCACGGGTGGTTTCAATGGCGTTTCCAAGGGCCAAGTGGAATCGGGAAAAGCAATCGGACTGAGTCGTTGGCAATTGGCAAAATACGTTGTCTTTCCCCAGGGATTTTCATTAAGCGTACCGGCAATGGCTGCAAATATCATCTTTTTGATCAAAGAGACCTCAATCTTTACAGTGATTGCAATCCCTGAATTGACTAATACGGCTTTGGATTTAATCGGGATGTATTATCGATCAAATGAGTATTTATTGGTCTTGGTGATTGGGTATGCCATCATTTTGGTGCCGTTGTCAATTGTGTTAACGTTACTGGAAAAGAGGGTTCGTTATGGCGCATTCGGGAATTAGTGTATTGCTCGAGGGAACAAACTTTATGCGGCTTCTTGGCGGACTTTGGGTAACCGTTAAGATTGCAGCGGTTGCATTAATTGCGGGTATTATTCTAGGTATCGCCTTAGGTGTTTTGAGAACGTTTAAGAATCGTCCGTTAAGGATTGTGTTAAGACTTTACCTAGAGTTTTTCCGAGTTGTTCCAACCGTTGTTTTGCTGTTTTTATTCTATTATATTTTGCCAAAGCAGATGAACTTTAATTTGCCGGCTGATCAACTTGCAACTTTGGTATTTGCACTTTGGGTTGGAGCAGAGATGAGTGATATTGTACGTGGCGCTCTGATTTCAGTTCCCAAGCATCAGATTGAATCCGGCAAAGCGATAGGCTTAAGTCGATTTCAGCTATATTGGTACGTTTTGATTCCGCAATCGATTAATTTGGAAATTCCGGCAACAATTAATTTAGCTACTCGGGTTATAAAAACGACTTCAATCCTGCTATTAATTTCGGTTATGGATGTCATTAATATTGGTCAGCAGATTATTGAGGCCAATAATCATACTTATCCGACCGGTGTCTTTTGGGTTTATGGATTAATATTCCTGTTCTACTTCCTGATTGATTATCCGTTGTCGTGGTGGGCAAAGCGATTAGAGAAGAAGAGATTGGAGCGGGAAAATGGCTGAAAAAGTGTTGCAGGTTGAGCATTTGGAAAAGTCTTACCAAAAGAAACATGTGTTACATGATATTAACTTTTCTGTGGCGCAGGGAGAGGTTGTTACGCTGCTTGGCCCGTCCGGTTCGGGTAAAAGTACCCTGATTCGGTGCCTGAACGGTCTGGAGATATATCAAAAAGGAACGATTACATTTGAAGGGCAAAAAATCATTCCAACTGAGAAAAACTGGCAACAAATTCGTCAAAAAATCGGAATGGTTTTTCAAAGCTATGACTTATTTCCAAACTTAACGGTCATGGACAATATTTTGCTCGGCCCTACAAAGGTTCAAAAAAAGGATAAAGTAACAGCTCGCTCTGAAGCCTTATCGCTTTTAAAGAGTGTGGAGCTAGATGATTATGCCAATGCCTACCCCAGAGAATTATCTGGTGGGCAAAAGCAGCGGGTAGCGATTGTCAGAGCATTGGCACTTCACCCGGATTTTATGTTGTTTGATGAAGTAACTGCGTCACTCGATCCCGAGATGGTTCGTGGTGTATTGACAATTATTGAAAATTTAGCAAATCGAGATAATATGACGATGATTGTGGTCACCCATGAAATGAATTTTGCCAAACAAATTGCTGATAGGGTGCTCTTCTTGCAAGATGGCAGGATTTTGGAGCAAACGCCATCCGAGCAATTTTTTACAGCACCTCAAACGGATCGGGCAAAAGCGTTTTTAGATAGTATGGATTTTTAACTGAGTGATATCTTGAGGAGGAAACTTATAATGAAAAAGCATTGGTTAACGAAGTTGATTGCGGTTGTCAGTGTGTTGGCAACTTTGCTTCTGGTTTTGTCTGGTTGTGGCAATAGTAAAAAGAGTTCCAGTAACAATCCGAGTTCAGTTTCGCAAATTAAGAAAAAGGGAACAATTCGGGTGGCCGTATTTGGCGATTTACCACCATATGGTTGGGTCAATAAAGATGGTAAACGGGTTGGATACGATGTTAAATTAGCTCACCAGGTTGCTAAGGACTTGGGCGTAAAAGTAAAATTTGTTCAGGTTAATGCCAACAACCGAGTTGACGCATTGAATTCAAACAAAGTCGATCTTGTTTTAGCTAATTTTACGGTAACGCCTGAGCGTAAACAGGTTGTGAGTTTTGCAAAACCCTACATGAAAGTTTCTGTTGGCGTTGTTTCACCTAAGAATAAGCCGATCACTAAAGTTAGTCAGTTGCAAAATAAGAATGTCATTGTGACTAAAGGAACAACGGCTGAAAATTACTTCACTTCAAAACAGCCAAATGTCAAGTTGCTAAAGTTTGATTCCAAGACACAACAATTTAACGCATTGAAGAATGGCCGTGGTGTTGCACTTGCAGATGATAATTCATATCTTTATGCATGGTCCAAGAGTAACTCTAAGTATACCGTTGGCATTAAGAGTATTGGACCTAAATCGTACATTGCACCGGCTGTAAAGAAGGGGAACAAGTCACTTCTTAATTGGACAAATAAAGAAATTACCAAGCTGACTAAGAAAAGTTTCTTTGTTAGTGACTACAATACTGATTTAAAGCCTTATTTTGGTAAAGAAGTTAAACCATCGGATATTGTATTGCCGACAAAATAAATGAGACGGCTAATAAATGAATGAAGCGAGAACTTGATCGCCTGAGTTTCCGATTGGGTTCTCGCTTTTTGTGGAAACACAAGTTATTGCGAGCTACTAAGAATTCGGAATATTAAAATAATTTTAATGTTGACAGATAATTTCTAATATGTTTTAATAGATTCAACATCAAACAGGAAAGGAATTTTTACTATGACGAAACTTGTTCAACAACTTAATGCCTATTATTACGGCTATGCTTGGTTTAGATAGCGCCCGTGTAGATGCGGGCGCCTACGCGTTCGCGTCTAACAGCAAAGCCGTTATTGGTTGTTGCCAGCTAGACGCCAGAGTCTAGCTGGATAGGATAATTCTTTTACGCGAGTAGAAAATTAGCCAGCTGGATTCTCAAATCCAACTGGCTTTTTTAATACTTTGGGATGGAGAGTGACATTATGATGAATACAATGACAAAATCGAACAAACGGAGGCTTTCAATCAGCCTTTACTTAAACTACCTTGTTCATGGAATTGGGTTGATTATTTTAACTCAGAATATGCAGGCTCTTGGAAATTTCTGGAAAGTACCAATTGCAACTGTCTCCTACGTGATTTCAGGAATTGGAATCGGTAAATTAATCGCATATTTTTTATTTGGTTACCTATCGGATCGATTTGGCCGCCGTCAATTGGTTTTAACCGGAACCTTAAGCTATATGGTTTTCTTTATCGGGATCCCATTTACTCATAATATTGCGATTGCATATGTATTTGCTATTATTGCCGGAGTTGCTAATTCGGCACTTGATTCGGGCACATACCCGACCTTTGTTGAAATGGGCGGTAGTTCCAGCGCTTCAAACGTGTTTATTAAAGCTTTTATGTCACTCGGTGAGTTTATCCTGCCATTGGCAATTGCGATGCTTGAAGCTAAGAGCTTATGGTTTGGCTGGTCATTTATCGGGACGTTGCTTGTGCTTGTTGCCAACCTGTTTATTCTTCGAGGTGCAAAGTTCCCCGAGATGAATCATGCTGATGAAGCTTTTATCGAAAATCACGAGAATACATCGAAATTAAGAAAAATTATTGCAACAGTTTCACTCGCAATTTATGGCTATACGACAATGGCTATTATGATTTTATTTACTCAGTGGATTAGTATGTTTGCGACAAATAATCTTGGTTATAGTTCATTGGTTTCTCACGGATTGTTATCCCTTTATAGTATTGGTTCAATTAGTGGTGTGATTTTCAACTTTATTCTTCTGAAAATGAAAGTGTCGGAAACTAAATTACTGGTTGCGATGAACGCGCTCTCGCTACTTGCAATTTTTGTTGTCAGTCATTCGGCCACTGTCCTGGTCACCTTTATCGCTGCGTTTGCATTTGGTTTTACTGCAGCAGGTGGGGTTATGCAGGTTGCCTTGAACGTTTTGTTGAAGATGTTTCCAAAACATAAGGGTATTATTACGGGTACCTACTTCACTTTTGGAAGTATTGCGACTTTTACAATTCCAATTGTGACTGGGTGGTTGTCAAAAACAAATATTCAGTTAGTGATGAACTTTGATGTGATGATTGAATTAGTCGGTACTATATTAGTTGTTCTTGCTGCAGTTTCGTTGAGTTCTGGCAGTGTACTTTCAAGCATTCGCCATATGGTAACAGGGTTACTGCACGTGCGAACATCAACGATTTCCAGTGATCAAACAAAAGATAACTAAAAATGACGTATAAAATAATGGAGGCTGCGACAAAAATAATTTGTCCAGCCTTTTTTAATATCATCACGACTATTATTGAAAAAAATGTGAAAAAGAAAGCAACATTCTGCCATGAAATCGAATTATCCCACTATCTCTACTCAAAACATAGTTGGATAAACCAATTCACTCTGAAAGTTAATTGCCTCTTGTTCCACTCTTATTTTTTACAATCAGTTCAAAGTGGCCATGCCTTTTCTGACAGCTTCCACCGTTAGTTGACCAGGTGCAGATGCCTCTGCAACGGTTGCAAATGAAAGTGTTGATCCAAAGAGCGGACCGGTTACCCTGCTAACCTTACCCAAATTTCCCATAGACATTGTAATAATGGGAATTTCAAGTTCGCGGTTTGCTTTTTCGGTAGCGTTTAATAAAGTTAAAACATCTTTGGAAGTATGTGGCATAACAGCAATCTTACCGATATCGGCATTTCTTTCCTGCATTCGTTTTAACTTTGAAATGATCTCAGTTTCATCAGGCGTTGATTGAAAATCGTGATTACTTAAGATTACTGGGATATTTTGATGGTGAGCTAAATTAATCAAAAAATCAACCGTGGCTTTATTGCGATTTAATTCAATATCGAGCATATCAGTTAGCCGATTTTCTAAAAGCCATCGATAGGTAGAGAAGTACTCTGCATCTTCAAGGCTTGAGACACCGCCTTCATGAGCGGTCCTAAAGGTCGTTAAAAGTGGTGTATTCCCAATAAGTGACTGAATATGGTCGACGGTGTCTAGATAGTTCTCATGATCAAGTACATCGCGATCATAGTCAATACGCCATTCTATGACGTCTGGATGGTGATTAAGTGCTTGTTTGACTTGACTAATAATGTCAGTACTAATTTTACCGGTAATCGGGACAGCGATATTCGTTTTACCGGATTCAAATGTTGTATGTTTTACTTGAACAATTTTCCCAGCCATTATAGAAATCTCCTTACATTTTTATTGAATTAAGTTTAGCAAGACAATGGGATAAACACAATTTAAAATAATGGTTAATTCTATTAAACCGGCTAATTTAGTAGTATTCTTAAGTCGAATATGATGGATGAACAGGGTGATCATTAAACTGTTTGGAGGCGATTCTGATATGGGAAAATTAGCAACTAGTGTTAGTATTTCCGGCGGTATGATCGGCTTTATGCTACTCACCGGTATTGTCATGTTTTTAATTCCGATTGGAACTTATTGGGGATTGAAAAGGCATTATAAACTGGTTTCAACACCAGTATGGGTTGGGATTGCAGTTTTTATTGTTGCAGTAATGATTTTGGAACGAATCCTTCACATGATTATTCTTCAACCGTCTGCGGATGGTTCTATCGCTTTGGCAACTCATCATCCATACATGTACGTTGCCTATGGCGCCTTGGTGGCTGGTATTTTTGAAGAAACAGGACGTTTTTTCGGCTTTCGTTATCTCAAAAAACGGGTTTCCGGCTTTGGAACAGCGATTGCATACGGGATTGGTCATGGCGGCATTGAAATGATTTTAATCGGGACGATGGGAATGGTTAACCTTGTTGTTATGAGTGTGGCAATTAATTCGCGAAACGCTGCAGTTTTATCTAAATTACCAAGTGGGACGATTCATTCTCTGATTAGTCATGCAGGTGCTGCGACTACTAGTTCTTTTTTTGAACGAATTGCCGCCTTTATTATTCAAATCTTATTATCCATTATTGTATGGGCCTCGGTTAATTATGTGGGAAAGATTTGGTTATATCCTTTGGCTATTGGCCTACATGCGTTAATTGATACGCCTGCAGCAATGTTTCAGGCTGGCATAATATCTAACGAATTAACTGTTGAGATTGTTTTATGGATTTCTGTCTTGGCAATGGGCGTATTTGTGTATCTATATATTGGTAAGTTGCGGAAAAGTCGTGTCACTACTAGTTAATTAAGCTAATAAATTAAAGTAAATAAAAGACTGTCATTTATATTTCAAAATTGTTTAAGAAGATAAGCAATTTTGAATCGTTAATCAATGACAGTCTTTTTATCTGAATTAGAAACCGCGGAAATCGTTTCTGCCAAAGTATTGTAAATTGGCTAATAGCGGTTTTTCATTTAATTGCTCCAAAGTAACAAACGTGTAACCGCGCTTTTTTAAAGAACGGATAATTTGAGGAACGGCGGCTACCGACGTTGCGTGAATATCATGCATCAAAATGATAGAACCGTTGGTTGTTGTGGAAAGTACGTGGTCAACTGTTTTAGCAGTATTGAGGTAAGACCAATCTCTGGAATCAACGGACCAACGAACGATTGGACGATCGTACAAATTACCAATCCGTGAATTAACAGCGCCATATGGTGGTCGGATATAATATGGAATGGTGCCAGTTGCTTTATAAATAGCCGCATCGGTTAGTGAAATTTGTCGAAGTGCTTTGGCATTGGTCAGATCGGTTAACTGTGGATGGCTCCAAGAATGATTTCCGATTTGATCACCATATTTCAGGACCAGTCGGCTAATATTTGGATATTTAATAACGCTGCTGCCAACTTCAAAGAAAGTTGCCGGTACCTTGTATTTTTTTAAGGTTTTTAGCAACCTTGGCGTTAAAGTTGGATCCGGGCCATCATCGAATGTGAGTGCAACAACCTTTTTGGCGGTTTTCGGTTTAACAAAGTCGTATTTAGCTGGCATATAACGGTTTAAAATGATGCCGGTGAGTTTGCTGAGTGGAATAGCAACATTCTTTACGCCATAGTTATTTTTGGTCAAATGAATTGTTAAGTGTTCATTGTCGAGTGTAAAATTTTTCGCGGTTAATCGTTTTGGCAGTGGTAAATAAACCAGTTGCTGAACTTGCTTACCTGTTAGTTTATGAGTTTCAGCCAATGTTGTTCGGGTCAATTGTCGGATAGTGCCTAAACGTTTCGTACTATTGTTCGTTATGTCACCGTACGTTAGTCGTTTCGTTGTGCTGGTAGTCTTTGTTGCTTTAGTCGGCGTTGATGCTGCAAAGACAGGTTGATTAGCAATAGCTGCTAATGTGAAGCCAAATAATGCAGCAACACCCAGCCGCCGAACTAATGAATATTTTCGAATCATAAAAATCCCCCCAATATGGATAACTGATGTTTCTAAATCCAGTTTCATTTTTACATTTCGGTTATGAGATGTCAACGAGAACGGAAGCTGAATCGAAAATCGGGATGGAAAAATGGATAAATAATAAATTGATAGTTAATGGTTGACAAAATGATATTTTCGGAATAAAGTACCGTTAACATTAAAAACAGATAAAAAAATACTTAGAAAAGTTGAGGAGTCGATTTTAAGAAATCCTAAGAGAGTGTCACTATCTGGGAAGACATGATTTCTTAATGATTCAAAGTCAACTTCGAGTATTGTAATTCGTAAGAGTTATGCGGGTGCGCCCATTACAGCGTCAACGTTATACCGTTAATCCGGTCGTACGTGAGAGACGAAATTTATTTCGTAAGTAAGGTGGTACCGCGTAAAAGCGTCCTTTCAGAAGACTATTTCTGATTGGGCGCTTTTTTTATTGGATTTAAGTATCACGTAGGCAATGATTTTACTACTAAAAAGAAAACACTAAGAGCAGTTAATTGATAAGCGATTTTGGAACTGAAAGGAAGATTTATTATGACAACGACTAACTATGTGAATGCAGCAATTTATAATCATAATCAACAGAAATTCATTTTCAACCAACACATGATTGTGGATGAAAATACTGGAAAAATTATTGAAGCGGGTAACGGGCGTACAACCCGACAAGTTTGTGATGACGTTGTCGATCTTAATGGCAGATTTGTGATGCCGGGTATTATGAACGCACACACCCATATAACCGATATGCCAACCTATTGGTGGCATAACGGTGAGGAGAAACGTCATCCGGACTCCCGCGAGGTTTGCACAATGTTTGCGATTCGAAATATGCAGGATGCCCTTTCACATGGCATTACATATATGCGTAACGTAGGTGCAGAATTTGATATAGATGTTGAAATCAAGAAAATGCAGGAAAAAGGTTGGATTAAAGGACCAAAAATCATGACCTCTGGTCGAGCATTTTCAATTACAGGTGGGCATGATTCTGAAAGTACTTATGAGGTTGACGGTATTGATGAGGTTAGAAAAGGCGTTCGTCAGGCTTTGAAGAACGGTGTTGATAACATTAAAATGATGGTTACCGGTGGTGTTCTAAAGAATGGTGAGACACCGGATGATATTCAGTTTACTTTGGAAGAGGCACGGACTGCTGTATCTGAGGCACATCATAAAGGCAAAACAGCTGCTGCACATGCGCAGGGAAATGCCGGAATTAAAGAGGCGGTGGCTGCCGGTTTTGATACGATTGAGCACGCTTTTGATATTGACGATGAGGCCATCACAATGATGAAAGAACACGGGACTATCATTGTTCCAACGATGAACGCCATGTTTGCAATCTATAAATATGGTCGGGGTGTCGTTCCGGACTGGGCACGTGAAAAGGTCATTTTGAATATCAAAAAACATTTTATGAGTATTGCTAAAGCTGCAAAAGCCGGCATCCCTATTGCAATGGGGACGGATGCCGGTACACCGTTTAATGGTTTTCAAAACGAGAGTGCCTATGAAATGCAGCTTTATGTCGAAAAAGCTGCAATGACACCAGCTCAAGCCATTGATGCCGCGACTATTAATTGTGCAAAGGCAATGCATATTGATCAGGAATATGGGCAGATTGCTGCTGGAAACTATGCAGACTTTCTTGTCATGAATGAAAATCCGATAGATGATATCAGTGTGGTTGGCCATGATAAAGACGTTTATCAAAATGGAAAGAGAGTTCATGCTCAAGAAGTGGTTAATGAGCTAAAAGCCACCCAGAAAATTAAAAAAATATCCGCAGCAATTTAGCGACAAGTCGCGATTAAAAAGAGATGAGAGAATTATTAGGGTTGACGGAACTTCCCTAATGTGGTTTAATAATGACAATCTAATGAGAGGAATTGATATTAATGACAAAGCATATATCTCATGTAAATACTTTTTATTTTGGCTATGCCTACTTTATGTAGTGTCCGCAGCGATGCGGACGCAATTCACGCGTTCGCGTCTGAGTGGTGCAGAGTCAATGCTTTGTTGTTGACCGCTAGACGCAAAAGTCTGGCTGGGTCAACTACCAATTCTTTACGAGTTTAGTAAACCGGCTGGATATCATTCTAGCCGGTTTTTTTCTTGAAAAAAATACGAGGTGGGATAAATGTTGACGAAAACAGATCCAGCGTGGAACAGTTCAAAGGAATTGACCGAGGCCAGAAAACAGATCAATCAACTTGATGAATCAATTGTGGCGTTATTGGCGAAACGGTTTGAAACAGCTGCCAGGATTGGCAGTATCAAAGAGAAGCAAGGGCTACCGGTTTTTGATCCGACTCGTGAAGAAGCCGTACTTGAAAGGGTCACATCATTTGATCCTAATAGAGATACCAGACAATATCTCTGGAACATTTATCGATCGATTATGGAAAATACCAGGCAATTTGAACACGATTCAAAAGAAAAGCCTAAAAAATAGGGGGAAAATACATTGCTTAACTACTTAACCGCAGGAGAATCTCACGGGCCACAATTAACAGGAATAATTGAAGGCGTTCCTTCCGGCCTACGTTTGGATATTGATGAAATTAATGAACAGTTAAAGAAACGTCAAGGCGGATATGGGCGAGGCAATCGCCAAAAAATCGAGCATGATCAGGTCACGGTTGTTGGCGGCGTTCGGCACGGGATCACCTTGGGATCGCCAATTGCCCTGGTCGTTAATAACCGTGACCACGCTCATTGGAATGAGATCATGAATCCAACAAGTCCAGAAACATCGGAAAATACATTACGAAAAGTGGAACGACCACGCCCCGGTCACGCGGATTTAGTCGGTGGGATGAAATATCGTCACCATGATCTAAGAAATGTGCTTGAACGTTCGTCAGCTCGTGAAACGGCCATTCGAGTAGCTGTAGGATCTGTTTGCAAACAACTATTAAAGCAAGCCGGTATTCAGATTACCGGTTATGTTGAACAAATTGGGCCGATTTCCACGGATGATAAACCGGAATTAAATGTTTCTAAAATTGAATCAGAGATTAATCATAATGATTTGCGAATTATCGATCAGTCCAAAGTAGAGCAGATTCATGAATTGATTGATAAGACCAGAAAAGACGGTGATACGCTTGGCGGCATCATTCGAGTAGTCGCTACAAATGTTCCGGCCGGACTTGGCAGCTATATTAGTTGGGATACCAAACTAGACGGTAAATTGGCTGCTGCGGTTATGGGAGTTAACGCGATGAAGGGCGTTGAAATTGGTGATGGTTTTAAAGCAGCTACCAGTTATGGCAGTCAGGTAATGGATGAGATTGACTGGAGTAAAGAAGATGGGTTTTCCAGGGAAACGGATCATCTTGGCGGCTTTGAGGGTGGTATGACTAACGGGATGCCTATTATTGTAAAAGCAGCTATGAAGCCGATTCCAACCCTGTATAAACCACTACAGAGTGTCGATATTAATACCAAAGAAATTAAAAAAGCCAATGTTGAACGTTCGGATACAACGGCAATTGTTCCAGCATCAATTGTGATTGAAAGTGTTGTTGCAATTGAGCTGGCAAAGGCATTGACGGACAAATTTGATGGTGATAATGTTCAGCGAATGCAGGAACAAATTGCTGCGTACAGAAATGAATTAAAAAATTTCTAGGAGGGAAGCTAATGAAAGAGCTATCAGATAAACTCAAAACCGGGCTGCATGGTGAATTGTCGGTTCCCGGCGATAAGAGTATTTCTCATCGGGGAATTATGTTTGGCGCTGTCAGTGAAGGCCGGACGACCTTACACCATTTCTTAACTGCCGAGGATTGCTTATCTACTTTAAAAGCTTTCCAACAGCTTGGTGTATCAATTAAACGCGATGGTGAAACGGTTGTAATTGAGGGTGTCGGCCTTCATGGATTAAAACAATCGGGTAAACCTTTAGATATGGGGAATTCCGGTACAACAACCCGGTTAATTATGGGATTATTGGCTGGACAAAATTTTGATTCGACTTTATTTGGGGATGATTCATTATCAAAGCGCCCTATGAAGCGGGTAAGCGAACCGCTAGCCGAAATGGGTGCTGACATTTGTGTGACGGATGGGCATTTGCCGGCAAGAATTCATGGGCAGAAGTTGCATGCAATTGATTATCAGTTGAAGGTTGCCAGTGCTCAGGTGAAGAGTGCGTTGATTCTGGCGGCTATCCAGGCTGATCAACCTTCTACGTTGATTGAAAAATTACCTACTCGAAATCATACGGAAAAAATGTTAAATGCGTTTGGCGCCAATATTCAAACAATGGCCGATAACGTCACTATTAAGGTCAATCCACAACCGAAACTAACAGGAATCGATTTAACGGTTCCCGGAGATATGTCTTCGGCAGCTTTCTTCCTGGTTGCAGCTACTTTAGTTCCTAATTCAAAATTGACATTGAAGAATGTTGGGGTTAATGAAACGCGAACCGGTTTGCTGTCAATCTTAAAACGAATGGGTGGCAAGGTGATCGAACGCCATCGTAATGATTCCGGTGAACCAACTGCAGACTTGGTTGTTTCCAGCGCTGAATTAAAACCAATTGAAATTGGTGCGGAAGAAATTCCGGCCGTTATTGATGAATTACCGTTGGTCGCTTTGTTGGCTGCAAAAGCAAATGGCATCAGTAAGATTACCGGTGCCGGCGAACTACGTGTTAAAGAAACAGATCGGATTGCGGCTGTTGTTCAGGAGTTTTCTAAGCTGGGAATTGCCATCCGTGAATTACCAGACGGCTTTGTGATTGACGGTGCCAAGCCTTGGCGCGTTGAAAAGACCAAATTGGATAGTCACGGAGATCATCGAATCGGGATGACACTTGCCATCGCATCATTATTGTTGGATGAGCAGCTTCAGCTTAATGGTGCAGAGAGTGTTAATATTTCATATCCTGAGTTTTTTGATGATTTGGCAAGCGTTACAAATATTGAAAGTTATTCATAAATTGAGGTGGAAAAGTCATGACAACAGTGCTGATTAGTGGATTGGGGTTAATTGGCAGCTCAATTGCAAGGGTGATTAAACAAGAAAATTCGGAAATTGAAATCATCGGTAGTGATCCTGATGATGAATCCGCCCAGTTTTTACTTGATCATCACTTGATTGATGACCGACAAGTGTTTACAAATGCGGTTCCTTTAGCAGACTTTATCATTTTAGCCGGACCGGTTTCCGTAATTATTAGACAGATCAATGAATTGATAACCTTACCGCTGAAACCGGATGTATTTGTAACGGATGTTGGTAGTACCAAAGAAGCAATTATGGATGCCGCCAAACCTTTAATAAGTGAAGGTGTTAATTTTGTCGGGGGGCATCCAATGGCTGGATCGGACAAATCGGGAAGTCGATCCGGAAGGCTGGATTTGTTTGATCAAGCAGTTTATTTTGTCGTTGGTGGGACAACAGCCAATCCCAAATTGGTGCAGTTTCAGAATCTTTTAAGTGCTGCTCATCTTCGTTGGCAAGTGATTTCCGCGTCGTTACATGATCAGCTGGTCAGTGAGATAAGCCACGTTCCCCATGTCATCGCGGTGACACTGGTTAACACGATTGCCGACGACCTTAGTCGTAATCCGGATGCACTTAAAGCTGCGGCAGGGGGCTTTCGAGATACCACTCGAATTGCTGCTTCAGATCCAACTATGTGGACAGCCATTATGATGAGCAATGCGGAATTGATCAATCACGAGCTATCCAAATTTCAACAACATCTGTCTCAGTTTCAAACAGCACTTGAAGCACGTGACGAAGAAGAGATTAAAAATATTTTTAAGAACGCACAATCTGTCAGAAAATCATTAGATGAAAGGAAATGACAATTAATGAAAGCAATTTTAGTTGGATTTATGGGAAGTGGTAAAACCACCGTTGGTCGATTGCTCGCAAACCAAATTCAGGTACCTTATCATGACTTGGACGATGTGATCGTTCATAATGCCGGCAAGTCGATTCAGCAAATATTTGACGATCAGGGCGAGGATACATTTAGAATGTTGGAGCACGATGCCTTGATGAACTCGCTTGGAGATGAGGGAATATTGGGAACAGGTGGCGGGACACCTATTCAACCCGCTAATTTTGAACTGTTGCTTCAGACGACTGTCCCCGTTGTATTATTGGATGTTCTTCCCGAAACGATTTGGGCCCGTCTAAGGGGTGATAGTGGTCGTCCACTAGCTAAAAAGTTAGGGTTGGCTGGTTTGATTGATTTAAAGCATGAACGGGATGACAAATATAATCAGGTGAGTGACATCCGTATTGCGACGGATAGCTTAACGCCTGAACAAGTCGTTGAGAAAATTATGCAGGAACTTTCAGTATTGAAATAGTAAGTTATTAACGAGAGAGTGGTGTCATTATGATTGACGGTCATACAAAACTTTATGGATTATTGGCGCACCCGGCTGCTCATAGTTTGTCGCCCTTAATACATAACACAAGCTTTAAAGTTACAGGAATTAATGGTGTTTATTTGGCTTTTGACGTCATGCCTAATGAGCTGCAAACATCTGTTGATGCAATTAGGACAATGGCAATTGGTGGTGTGAACCTATCAATGCCCTTAAAAACAACTGTGATTCCGTTACTTGATGAGATTACATCAAGGGCCGAACGGCTAAATGCGGTCAATACGGTTATTAATCGGGATGGTAAGCTGGTCGGCGATACAACAGATGGACAAGGCTTTATTGATGCGCTGAAGTATCAGAATGTTAGTGTTGAGGATAAAACGCTGACTGTTTTGGGTGCAGGTGGTGCAGGCAGATCGATTATTGCCGCTGCTGTTGAAGCCGGTGCTGCCAAAATCAATGTGTTTAAAAGACAAAATCAGACTTTTAAGTCACGAAAAGAACAACTGGAAAGCTGGTCCAGCGTGATTTCAGTAATCCCTTACGAGGATGATGACGCAATGCAGGAGTCAGTTGCGTCAAGTCAGATTGTCAGTAATTCAACGAATATTGGCATGAGTCAAGATAATCATTTACCGATTAGCCAAGCGGTGTTGGCCAGATTAACACCGCATCATGTTGTAACGGATGCCATTTATTTTCCGCTTGAAACGCCCTTTGTAAAGGCTGCGAAAGATAGAGGATGCCAAACATTTAATGGCATTGGTATGTTGGTACACCAGGCAGCAGGATCCTTCTTTGAATGGACTGGGCAAAAAATGCCGGTTAACGACGTTATTAGTGCCGTAAATCAAGAAATTGTTAAAAGAGAGCACGATTAAGTGTTTACTAAAAAATAATTAACAACTATTCTCCCCGCCACTAACTATTTGGTGGTATATTTAATCTATTCACTAGGTAAATAGAATTGATGACATTAGGGGAGCCCACCGGCTGAGACGTGATTAATATGCGAACCCTTTGAACCTGATCTGGTTAAATCCAGCGTAGGAAAACTGTCGGCTTGGGACCCTCCTTCTGTTGTCGTTATGCTCGAAACGGACGGAGGATTTTTATTATGAATCGATCGGCTACATATAAAATGATTTTAACAGCATTATTATCTGCCTTAGGAGTTGTTGGCGGTAGTATGTTTGAATTCACGATCGGGGTTGCTAAAGTTGCGCCGATGCAGCATCTTATTAATTTGATTTCCGGTGTGCTTGTTGGACCATGGTGGGCCATTACACAAGCTTTTATCACCTCATTGATTAGAAACATTTTGGGAACAGGTACGGTACTCGCATTTCCTGGCAGTATGATCGGCGCTTTTTGTGTTGGCTGGCTCTTTCAGAAAACCAGGAATCTGTTTGTGGCCGCCTGTGGCGAATTAGTTGGAACCGGCATTATTGGTGCTATTGTTGCCTATCCGGTTGCAAAATGGCTTATGGGCGCAAATGGCGCGCTTTGGTTGTTTGTTCCGAGCTTTTTCCTAAGTGCTCTGGTAGGTGTTATGATAGGCTATGTGATCTTGCTAAGCATGTGGAAACAAATTATTTCTCCACAATTAAAGAAGCTCGATAAAAAGTAGTTAGGCTTTGAAGATGGCAGGGATTAAAGCGATCATTATGAGATAGAAAAACGTACTCGTCGAAATTTAATCGGCGAGTACGTTTTTGGGCTTCGGATTTATTTTTAATGCTCAGCAACTTCGTCTGGATGTTTCTTTTCAAAACGATATTCAAAGTAGAAGTAGCCTGTAATTAATAAGTAGCAGATAGCTGGTACGATGAATGATAATTGCATTGAACCGCTGAAATCGGAAACCAATCCTTGAATGGCAGGGATGATTGCGCCACCAATTAAGGACATTACAATGATTGCCCCAGCCGTTTCAGTATATTTCTTTTCTGTTACGGCATCGAGTGTATGAGTGTAAATGGTTGGCCATTCTGGACCAAAGAAGAAACTGGTCATAATGGCAGCATAGACAGCAGTCATATTTGGAACGGTAAATGTAATGATTAATGATAGTGTTCCGAGAAGGGAGTAAGTGGTTAAAACGCCTGTGATCGAAAACTTGCTCATGAATATGTTTGCGATTAGTTTTCCAACAAACCAGGCGATATAACTATAAATCATAAATGTTGAAGCGGCACTATCGGAGATTTTATCATTTAGATTCAATGCCAAACGGATCGTGAATGACCACACTGTCGTTTGAAGTCCTGCGTAAATAAATTGAGTTAGAACGCCCTTCTTGAAGCGAGCATTCCCCCAAAGGTATTTGATCGTTTCTGCCAGGCTCGGTTTTTCTTCCTGGGCTTCCATACCTTCTTCAGCTGGTTCTGCAGTGGCTTTTGCGCGTGGCATGGGTGATAATGCAAAGATAATAAGCATAATGATCAAAACAGCTAAAATGTATTTATAAGGGCGAAGAGTTAGCTGCAGCATTTGTTCACCGTAGGCAATTCTTGCCGCACCATGCATAGTGCTCATTTTTTCAGAAAGATTGCCAACGCTGCCGAAAATGAGGTACTTGCCGAGAAGAATTCCGGCAATATCTCCCAATGGAACCAAAGTTTGTGAGAAGTTCAAGCGCATTGTAGCGTATTTTTTCGGTCCAAGCATTGAACTGTAAGTATCACAGGAAGTTTCCAAAAAACTCAAACCAATTGCGATTGCAAAAATCGCAACCAAGAACATGGAGTATGTAGCGACTCTTGATGCAGGGAAGAAGAGGGCACACCCAAGAATGTAAAAAATAAGGCCGGTCATAATGGCAAACTTGTAACTTTGTTTCTTAATGATTAATGATGCTGGAATCGCAATTAGGAAATAGCCTCCATAAAATGCGCTTTGTACGAATGCGGTTGCGGCATCGTTTAACATAAAAACAGTTTTGAATTGCGTGATTAAGATGTCATTTAGACTGGCTGCCGCACCCCAAAGCGGAAAGATCATTGAAACCAGTAGGAATTGAAAAATGGGTGTTTTACTGAGATAACCGTCTGATAGTTGAGTCCAACTATGGGTCTTTTTAGCTGACGTAAGTTCCATGTTAATTAAATCCTCCTAATAAATTGCTTAATAAAACGTTTTACTTTCAAAAGTTAGAATGTAACGCCCGATTCCAGAATAATATTCGAAAAGGGAGTCATTTCACCTGTACGGACAAAAGCGTGGGTTCTTGCCAAGTCTTTTTTTAATTGAGTATGGGGCACATATTCGATCGCAACATTTGGCAAAGTGTTTTTAATCTCAGAAAGTTGCTCGGGGTTTTGAGTTTTAATTTCTTCTGCCAAGTAAATCTTTTGCACTTCAAGTTCAGTTAAAATATTTTTTAAAACTTGTTGAAAGCTCGGCAAGTCCTTGGATAATGCTAAGTCGATTTTTTTAGTTCCCATCGGAACCGGCATTCCGGCATCGCCAATGCTTAGCCAATCCATATGGCCCATGTTGGCAATCACTGTTGATAGTTCTGAGTTAATGACATCTGTTTTCTTCATGATCAAATTCTCCTTTAAAGCTTTAACGATTTAATAAAAGGTTTTACCTAAAAATTTCATAATTGAATATTAACATGTTCTGCAAGGGCTTTCAAGAGAATCTTTTGTAAAAGGATAAAAAAACGACACAAACATTGCTTAAATTCCCAAGCAATCAACGTTGTGTCAATTAGTAAAAATTTATTTATATGGGTTAAAAGTTTCGCGATATTTAATTTTTCCTGGAATAATATTTCTAACAGTCCAGTTTCGCTTAAGGTTGGTTAAAGACTTGGCATGTAAAATGGCTTGAAAACCGAGTTCGGTTTTTGGAATCCAGATACTGGAAAGAGATGGTGTCAGAAAGGAGGAAAATTCTAAATCGTCAAAGCTCATTACAGCTAAGTCTTTTCCGGGCATCAGATGATATTTTGAAAGGGCACGCATAACACCAATAGCAAAAGGGTCGGACCAAACTAAAATTGCGGAGAGCCGCTGGCCATGCTCTGAAATTAAACCTTCAGCAACAGCCATTGCAGATCCTGTATCAGGTTCGATTTCTTTATAAATTTCCGGCTTTTGATGGAGTGATGTCCATTTCTTATAGGCTTTTGTGCGGGCATCAGGAACTTTCCCGACGATCCTGCCATCAAGAGCGACTTGATTTCGGGCACAACCAATGAATGCGATATCTCCTTTGGTATGTGCGTTAAGTTGATCCAACGCGTCTATGGTTAGTTCAGAAAGGTTGGTGTCGACGATATCTACCAAGCCGTGATAATAACCGCCACCATCAACAATAACCACATTGGAATTATAGTGTTTTATTTTTTTTACAGCGTCTTCTGTCACTGTTCCTATGATGATAACAGCATCTGATTTGATCAGCTTTTGAGGATCAAAACCGTCTTGAATACGAATGACATTGTTAAGATCGATATTTTCCCTTTCTGCGGCTTCATACATACCGCGGCGAACGAAACGCCAATACTCATCGTGGGTTTCTTCCTCAAGACTCATAGTTGTTAGTAAAGTAAATTCTAGTGTTTTTTTTGAATCTTTAGAATCGCTATCATACTCGTATCCCAAACTGTCCGCAATGGCCTTGATTTTTTGCTTGGTTGATTTAGCAACAAATTTACTTTTGTCAGAGCTTAAAGCACGGGAAACGGTGCCGGCAGAGACACCCGCTGCTTTAGAAATATCTTTAATAGTTGCCATTCTATTACCTCCATTAGAAAACAATTTATGTATATTGCTCAAAACTAAACTAAAATTTTAGTAAAAAATAATCGAAATTAATTTAGAATTTTTTTGCCCGAGCAATTATTTTTTATTTTGAATGACCCAAAGTCTAATTATGCAAAAAAGAGGAAAAAGGGGCGTAAAACAAAGGACTTGTCTTAAGAAACTGTATAATAAATAATGCAACAAAGTTAAAAATAATGCAACTATATTAAATAATCAAGAAAGGAGACTAAATACTTTAATAAAATCGTTTGACATTTACACTGTAAACGTTTACATTCAAATTAGCAATTATTTTATTTAATCTTATCTTTATGGAGGCATCCTTTATGGCAAGTAATACTGGTGAAACTACTGGCCGCAAAATTACGTCACGGTTGTCGTACTCATTTGGTGCGTTCGGCCATGATATGTTCTATGCGACCCTGTCTACTTATTTTATGATTTTTATTACTTCTCATCTATTTGATAAAAATAGTAGTGCAAGTAATGACAAAATGATCTTCTTCATTACATTTATTATTGGTTCTCTGCGATTTGTTGAATTGTTAATTGATCCTTTCATTGGGAATGCAATTGATAATACCAATACTAAATGGGGTCATTTTAAGCCCTGGATTTTAGCTGGTGGGACTATCGGTTCGATAGCCTTGGCTATTTTATTCAGTAACATGTTTGGATTGAATGTTTCAAACCCGGTTTTATACTTGGTGATTTTTGCATTTCTGTACATTACAATGGATATTTTCTATTCATTTAAAGATGTTGGTTTTTGGTCAATGATTCCTGCGATTTCATTTGATTCTGCCGAGCGTGAGAGAACAGCAACATTTGCTCGTGTGGGCTCAAATATTGGGGCAAATATCGTTGGTGTTATTGTCATGCCCCTAGTTGTCTTCTTCTCAATTAACAAGAATCATGGTCAAGGTGATTTAAGAGGCTGGTTTATGTTTGCCGCTACCATCGCTTTGATTTCCTGGCTATCGGCCGTTGTTGTTGCATTGGGTACTAAAGAAAATGATTCATTACTCCGAAAGAATACCGAAAAAACTCGTTTAAGAGATGTCTTTAAAGTATTGGCACGTAATGATCAATTGATGTGGCTTTCCTTGACTTACGGTCTTTATACAGCAGGTATTCAAATTACGAACGCTTGTCAGCTTTATTATTTCACGTATATCATGGGAAAACCCGGTCAATATTCGTGGCTAATGGGATTAAATATGGTTGTCGGAATTGTAGCTGTCTTACTTTTCCCACCATTGGCTCAAAAGTTTAGTCGTCGAAATGTATTCTTCTACTGCATTGGCTTAATGCTACTCGCGATGTTGATCTTTGCTTTTGCAGGTTCTTCATTAATCCTGGTTTTGATCGCCGCAGTGATGTTCTATATCCCACAACCATTGATTTTCTTGGTTGTCTTAATGATTATCAGTGATTCAGTTGAATATGGACAATTAAAATTCGGACACCGTGATGAATCACTGACATTGGCTGTTCGTCCATTACTTGATAAATTAGGCGGGGCCGTTTCAAACTGGGTTGTTGGAGCTGCTGCTGTTCTTGCCGGAATGACTGCTGGTGCCACAGCTGGTAGTATCACTAACCAGGGTCACCTTGTTTTCAAACTGTTCATGTTTGGTGTTCCAGCATTACTAATGTTGACCGGAACATTTATCTTCTTTAAAAAGATTACTTTGGATGAAAAAGAGCACGCCAAGATTGTTGATGAGCTTGAGAAAACTTGGCACGAGCATTTGGAAACAAACGGTGAAGAATCGATGCAGGATATCGAAAAGAAAGTTGCTGCAACGACGACTTCATATCAGTCACCTATTACCGGAACACTGATTTCCCTTTCAGATGTTTCTGATGAGAACTTCGCTTCAGGTAATATGGGTAAAGGATTTGCTGTTAAGCCAACGGATGGTAAAGTCTTTGCACCATTTGACGGTGTTGTTGAAGCAACGTTCCCAACTCGTCATGCGATTGGTTTGCGTTCGGATGATGGTATTCTGACACTGATTCACATCGGAATTGGCACTGTTAAGATGGAAGGTACCGGATTTGTTCAGTATGTAGATAAGGGACAACGTGTCAAACAGGGTCAAGAGTTGATTGAATTCTGGCAACCTGCTATTAAGAAAGCCGGTTACGATGATACTGTCATGGTTGTAATTACTAATTACAAAGACATTAAAGCGTTCAATTACATCAAAGATACTGGCGATGTTACTCATGGTGAGGAGATTTTAAACTTATCGAACCCAAATGAGAAAAAAGATTAAATGTCCTAATTAGATATAATCGTTCATAACGTGACAGCAATCCCTTGAACCCTGTTTGTTAATAACAGGTTTGGGGGATTGTTTTTATTATTTTAAATAAAATCAGTGATACAATGACTTATTAATTTGATCTAAGATGGTGACATCTTATCTATCTTTTATGCAAATTGTAGCTTAATCATTTTAGGATTAAAATGAAATTGGATTGAAGCAGGTTCGATATTTGGATGCGATTGACGAGTAAAAGAAACGATTATGACCGTTTCTTATGATGAAATTATGAGAAGGTGTTAGTGATGATCAAATTTTTTCTAAAGTTGGTGATTGGCATTCTTCTGGTTTTCAGTACCACTCAGCTAACTTTTTCAAGTCGTTTAGCTATGTTTTTAACAGTAGCAATAATTAATATTGTTGCGTTGATTTTATTAAGTTCTGCCATTGCTGATGTCATTAAGAGCTATATTAAGAAAAAGAAACTATGAAAAATGGTCAGGGGAAACCTGATAGTCGGTTTAGCAAAGAAAAACCAGTCAGGGATGATCTGAAATGAAACGTTGCTGCCATGTGACAGTGACGTTTTTATTTTGTTTAAAATACAGTCATCCATTTTGTAATCTTGATAAAAGTTGTACTATGGAAAGGAAGCTTAAAAATGAAAAGAGGGGAATGCTGTGTCAAAACGCGATGTTTTGATCGTAACGTGCGCGTTACTGTTATCAAATGCAATGGGTGGACTTGATAATACGATCATCAATACTGCATTGCCTGCAATTATTTCCGATCTTCATGGAATTGAATTGATCGGCTGGATTGTGGCCGTGTTTCTCTTGGGAACAGCTGTTAGCACACCGCTGTGGAGTAAACTCGGTGAACATATTGGCAACAAGAAGAGTTATCAGTTGGCGGCATCCTTCTTTGTGATTGGATCATTCTTACAAGGGATGTCACCAAATATTATTTTCTTAATATGTGCACGAACTTTGATGGGGATTGGAAACGGTGGTATGATTTCGCTGCCGTATATTATTTATGCTCGAATGTATTCCAATCCTCGCAAACGTATGCAAGTTCTTGGATTTGTTTCCGCTAGTTATAGCATGGCCACTATCATTGGGCCGTTAGTTGGTGGATATATTGTTGATACCTTTAGCTGGCATTGGGTTTTTTATTTAAATGTTCCGATTGGGCTTATTTCGATTTTCTTTGTTCAAATGTATTATCGAATGGAGGAGCAAAAGCATCAAACCAGCCCTGTTGATTATGCCGGGGCTGCGTTAATGACAGTTGGGCTGGTCGCACTGTTAACCGGGATCGAATTTATCGGTACTGTTAACTGGTTGATTGTTGCGGGTTTAATTGGGTTTGCGGTTATCGTTTTGATCATCATGTTTCGGAATGAAGATCGAGTTACAGATCCGATTATTCCAAGCAGGCTGTTTAGGAATCGGCCATTAATGATTGATTTTGCCTTGTTTACACTTATTTGGGGTGCTTTTATCGGTTTCTTGATTTATAGTCCGATGTGGGCGCAAGGACTGCTTGGAACAAGTGCGCTTATAGGTGGTGCTACTCAAATCCCCGGATCAGTCACTGACTTTTTAGGATCAGGGACAGTGGCACCGATGAGGCGGTTTTTAACTCCTCAAAGGGTAGTTGCAGTTGGTATTCTGACGTTAATTATATCGTTTGCACTATTAGTTTTTGCCGGTGTTAAAACGCCTTATTGGATTTTACTGATTGCTGGTGCCTTTGAAGGCTTCGGTAATGGGGCCTGCTTTAATGAATTGCAAATCAAAGTTCAACAGGATGCGGACATGCAGGATGTTCCAATCGCAACTTCTTTTAGTTTCTTAATTAGAATGTTGAGTCAAACCTTTACGGCTTCTATTTTTGGCATTATTCTTAACCATGCTTTGAAGAATGGTGTCATTCAGTCCGGTGGCCGAATTACGATGCAAATGATGAATAAATTGAGCGATGCGACAAACATTGGCGGTTTGCCTCAAAATCTCATTCCACAAATGAGGGCTATTTTGTTTAACGGCCTACATAACATTATGGTTTTATCACTTGGCTTAATGTTGATTTCACTCGCTATTAACGTTTGGGCACAAAAGCTTGAACATGAAAAATATCAGTTGAAAAATTCTGAAGCTGCTCAAACAACCGAAAACTAACTAAAGTATAAGAAAAGCAGGATTCGCAAACCCGACAAATCGGGTTTGCAAATCCTGCTTTTTTAATGTTTTTGTTTTGATTATTTTTTGGTTGTGTCTAGAGATTGATCTTTAAAGGTTGATAGGGAAACATTTGCGGTTGATAAGCCGTCATTGCTGCCCGATTCGGCTTTGAAACTAACCTTATCACCCTCTGAAATAAACTCGTAAATTGGTTTGAATCCTTTGGCAGAGGTATCCAGTTGATAAACCTGGTTATTGTCTTTCAAAATAAACATTAATTTATTATCGGTTGTTCTGACAATTCTGTTGATGGTTCCTGAAATCGTTTTGCCACTTGGCTGTGCAACTGTCACGCCCGTTTTAGCCTCAAGCCGTTGGTTAAATAATGCGAGTGTACTTTGTGCATCATCACCAATTGCATAAGTACCGCTTTGGTTATTACCATCAGCAAGCAGGTAAACAAACTTCATAAAGGAATTATTATCTCGATCAAGCATTGAAACAACCCAGGTTGGATCACCATTAATCCGATAAAGTAATGGCAATGTACCACGATAATTCTGTGGGTTAATGTCCTGTTGTGCATATGAGATAGCTCGTTCAGGTGTCATAACGTTTCCATGCTCTCTGTAATAGTGAAGTGTATTGGTTCGGGCATCTACGAACGCGTAACCCAAGATTGAACTTTGATGGGCATTAACACTGGTCATACCAGTAAAGTAGTATACACGACCCTTATAGGCATAAGGCGTTAGGTGATCGCCACCCTCGGTACCAGCCTTGGTTGGCTGCATAACACCACTATGACCACCAAAACTTGTCGCATTCCAAAAGCCTCGGCGATAGCGGCCAAATAAGTTTACTTCTTGAGACACCAATTCAGGTGACACTGCAATATCGACAAACTTTGGCACATTATTTGGAGAATATACGTTGACTTTACCTGTAATTGTATTTAATACAGCAACTTTATAGTGCTTGTAATCATAATTTCTGTTTAAATATGAAATTGGTTTTGCGAGCGTTCGAACGTAGTATGGCGTCCCTTTGTCATCAATTTCCAATTGAGAAGTTGAACCAACCATTGAATATCCCAAACTATGGGCACTGATTCGGCGATCAGCATCACTATTGAAGTAGGCACTTGGCGTATATTTCATTGGCCGGCTGACAAACTTTGGATCGGCGTTCTTATCTGTTGCATCGGTTCTAAAGTATCCCGGGACCTTTAGATAATGGATATAGCGCCAGAAGCCACCGGAGAATTCAACCGGGGCAACATAAACCATCTTTTTACGGTACATCTGGACACGCATATGGTTCAAATCATAGACGTTTGAATTTTTAAAACTGTTCAAGGAGTTGTTCATATCGGTGGAAACGGTTTGTGGTGCATTAACAACCGGGGTTTCCGAACTGTTTTTAATAACCGGCATTGGCGCATTCTTTGTATCGTCATTAATGTCGGTTTTAATTGATTCCACAGCTGGTCGAGGATTCATTTTGGTGACCAATTGTGTCACGCTTCCCAGGATAATAAAGACAATAACAGCAAGCACAATTCCGACGGCTAGCTTTCCCAACCATCCAAACGCTCCCGTGAATCTGGAAATAGTTTGACCGATAATACCATCACTACTCTGTCCGGAACGAGCTGGTGTGGTGTCACCACCAAAAACGAAGCGTTTCAAAACAGCGACAACGATCAGCCCACCGATCAGCCACATTAGCCAGCCGTCAATTAGCGATGGATAGGCAAGATCAGGCAAACTGAAGTAGGTATTGATGTAGCTTACAACAAAAAGTATGATGACCGCGATCGTTGACCAAATCCGCCCTCGACGGTTTGCAATAATCATCAGCCAGATATATGGAATGATTAGCCCTGATATTTCGACCAGGGTAATGAGTGCAAAATAACTCAGCATTAAGTTTAACTCCCTTCAAAAGTAAACGATTTCTTTCTTCCATTATACATGGAAGTTCTCAGACAATCCGGTATTCATCAAAATAGTTAGTCGCCGAGTTCCTTAATTTGATGCTATCAAAGAATAACAAGTGCCTTTGAGTCCAGGTGAAGTCTCGACAACCGGTCTGATTCACCCGGTCAGGAAACTAACATTCGAAAAATGTGCTGCGACCAAAGTTAAGGTATCGATAATTTCAATAATTGAAAGGCCTTGGTGGATTGATTTTGAAATGCATTTCACAAAATTGTCACGAAGGTCAATTGACATATAAAAATCGTTAGTAAAAGCGTCAAATTTTGTGTACTGACGAACAAGACTATGCGGATTGTCAACGAATTCGATCATACTACCAGAAGCCAAGTGAGTATTGGAGATTTGATCGTAACTTTATGATATCAGTGACGATTGCATTTTTTATGAGGGGATCCTTTCTTGATTGTGATTTACGAAAATAATAACGCAAAAGCATCATGACATTTTTTGTAAAGGATATGTCTTATTGAATTTGAATTATGAGAATAAAAATGAGAAGAATTGTATTTCGGCTTTTAAAAAAGGACATTCTAAAAAACATTGAGCTTACTTTTGGGTAATTTGAGAACGACGCATATCAATATAATCGAAGATAAATAAGGAACAGAATATTTAACAATAAGCCGATATGACTGATACATAGCCAATTAAGAGGCCGCTAATTCATAATGGTATCTAAAAGACATGTTGACATTATCGCGTTACCGTGTTTATATTAGAATAATTTCATTTTTATCATTTTATTCTCATTCAATTGTAAAAAATAAGGAATCGAGGTTTTGTTTATGGATTCATCTGTTGATAAGCCAGCAAATAAGCTGACCGTTAAAGATTATGTATATTTGGTTTCTGCCGGTGTCTCTAACGCCGTTTTGGTTATGCTGGGAATTGGATTATTAACGCAATCAATTGCCAATTTTGTTCACTGGCCACAACTACATCAAGTCGGTGCCATTGCACAATGGTTACTGGCACCGGCCTTCGGTGCCGCCGTTGCCTCACAGTTAAAGACTAACACATTGGTATTATTCAGTTCTATGATTTCTGCAACTGTTGGGGCAAATGCCGTTTATTTCATTGCAAATGGTGTTCACGCTGCTACCGCAACGGGTAACCAAATGTTTCAAGCAGCTCAAACCGGTATTTTTACAACTGGACAGCCAATTAGTGCGGTTGCTGCAGGGCTGGTTGCTGCTTTAGTAGGAAAATACTTAACTGGTAAAACACCTTTGGATATGATGCTTGTACCTTTAGCTGCAACACTTGTGGGCTCAATTGTCGGTCTTGGCCTTGCCAGTGTCACAACGCCTGCCTTAAATTGGCTGAGTGCTTTTATTGCCGAGTCTATGAAGGTGAACCCATTGCTTGGGTCAATGTGTGTTTCACTTGCCTGGTCAATCTTTTTGATGACACCAGCTTCGTCAGCAGCACTAGCCGTTGCTGTTATGCTTGATCCGCTGTCTGCAGGGGCAGCATTAATTGGGACGACTGCCCAGTTTGTTGGCTTTACGGTTATCTCATGGCGACAAAACGATATTGGTACAAACATTGCCCAGGGTGTCATTACGCCTAAAGTACAGTTTCCTAATCTGTTAGCGAATCCAAGGCTGGCGTTGCCGTCAATGATTGCAGCAGTTGTTGCGGCACCGATTGCGACGTTGTTCTTTGGATTTAAAGTACCATTTACATTAGGTGGTTTGGGATTGAACTCACTTATTGCCCCAATTACACTGGCTTCAACCAGTATGCCTATGTTGGTTGCATACTTGGTAATGGGCGTCGTTGTTCCGGCTATCATTTCAATTGTTATTTACCGTGTTCTTCTTGGTCTTAAATGGGTTAAGGATGAACAATTACATTTGGAAATTGTCTAATTGATACATTGAATTTTTCAAAAAAATCAGTCAGGGAATCTTTGAGGAATCTCTGACTGATTTTTTTGTGATTATTTCACAGTACCATTAATTGCCCGAATTTCATCGATGATTTTAAGTAAATCATCTGCGGCTTGTTTATAGTCGGCAATTTTATCGCCATATTGTTGATTGAAGCCTTCGAGACCACCAGCAGCGAATGCATACTCATAATCATAAACTTTTTCATATGCAGCAGCAAAACGAGCCAATAACTCATGTTGACCACCGTCTAATTGTAAGGATATTTGGACAACTCGAAAGTCTGTATAGCCCATTTCAAACTGAACTGCCCATGCACGAATAAAGTCGTGTTGTGCTTCAATATGGGCATAGTGGTGCTGTGTATTCCAAGTTAACCGATCTAATGATTTTTTAACATCCAACATGATAAAATCCTCCCTTAAGATAATTCCCCTAGAAGTATCAATAAACGAATAACAATTTTTAAACTCATTATCCACCTACATTCAACTCTTTTTGATAAGAAACAGCAATTAATATGACTGCTTTTTCAAAGTTCATAAATAATGATCAATCTGTTGTTGGAAAATGATTCCTAAATAAAGATAGTTCAGTGAATGAAAAAAGCTTTCTAACGGGTTTCTAGTAAAATAACTGGTGAAAATTTACTAGTAAAAACTTTGTATTGTGTTTCACAACTAGCCGTCATATAATTTTGGAGATGAATAAAAGTTAACGAATTCACAAAAATGATGGAGGCTATACAACATGTCAAAAAAAGTTGCTTTGGTTACTGGTGCCGGTCAAGGAATCGGTGAGGGAATTGCACGTCAATTAGCTGACGATGGGTTTGCTGTTGCACTTTCAGGTCGTCATTTGGATAAAGTTCAGCGGGTTGCCGATGATATTGAAAAGAATGGTGGACAAGCATATGCAATTGAAGCAGATGTCCAATACCGCGATCAGGTTTTTGATTCAGTGAAAAAAACGGTTGAGCATTTCGATCATTTGGATGTTTTTGTTAATAATGCCGGAATTGCTCATGTTGCCCAGATTTGCAATACTAAAGAAGAGGACCTTGATAAATTACTTGATATCAATGTTAAGGGAACATTCTTCGGCATTCAGGCAGCTGCAGCCCAATTTCGTAAACAGGAAACACCTGGTAAGATTATTAACGCTTCATCAATTGCCGGTCACGAAGGTTTTGAATTGTTGGGTGCATATTCGGCAACCAAGTTTGCTATTCGTGGATTAACGCAGGCGGCTGCTAAGGAATTGGCACGTTATAAAATTACAGTTAATGCCTATTGCCCAGGCATTGTTTTAACACCAATGTGGGATCAAATTGATGAAGAAATGGGTCAGGTTAACCATGTAGCCAAAGGTGAGTCTTTGAAGCAATATCTATCTGGAATTGCGTTGGGACGTGGTGAGGAACCTGAGGATGTTGCCAATCTTGTTTCGTTCTTGGCAAGTGATAAAGCCAATTACATTACTGGTCAAGCAATTATGGTTGACGGCGGCATTAAATACGTATAATAAAGATCATTTTACGGTTGGAATGGGATTGAGACAAAAGTATTGTTTGTCCAATCCCTTTTTTATGGTTACGCTAATGTTTGCCGTATAATAATCAGTGAGATATTAAAATTGACAATTGAAAGAGATGGCTTATTAATGGCAGAAGTTAATCCATTTATTAAAGATGCAGTTGTGCAGTTTCAAACCGGCGCACTCTCATTAAAACAGATTGAGGCAATCTTCAATGTGTTGCCGTTTGATATTGATTTTATTGATGTAAATGATCGGTTTAAATGGTTTTCTAATAAACCCAACCGTGAGCATGCACGGTCTACCTCTCAGCTACAGGATACGCTTCAGCAACTTCATCCGGGGACGGCTGCAGCCCGTGCTCAAGCGGTTATTGATTCATTCAAAAGGGGAGAGAAGCAACATGTTGAGATCCCGTTGAATGTGGATGGAAAATTAATTGATATTAATTATTATGCTGTGCGGGATAACAAGGGTGAATATCTTGGCACGATTGAATATACAGGGACAATTAATCATCTCAAGGAGCTGATTGATCAGGGCGCCTGGAAGCAGGATGTCACGACAGGTGCGTCAAAGGATGGAGAAACTGACTCATCAGGAAAAGGTGATGCCGTTTCGGGAGCTTCTCGAAATGAAAAAGCTCATTCAGAGAAGAAAAGTGATGCAACAACCGGGCCATCACGTTTAAGTATGAAGGATGATCGTTGGATTCCCTAATTTGATATTGATAACCTAAATTTATAAAAAACAAGCGAACCAGACGAGGATAAGCTCTTTTGTCTGGTTCGCTTGTTTTTTATCTTATGACCTAATATCTATTTAATGAGCTGTGGTTGAAAGATGCCCATAACTGTATCCTGAGCCGTAAATACTGGAATTTCATGACTTAAAGCATTGGCAACCAATTGTTTTTCATCATCAGTTTCATCTTGGGAGCTTAATGCAAAGGCAAGCTTATCTGGCCATGGCATATCTTTTTCATAAACCTGAACATCGAAATCACTGTGGTCTAGTTTGTTTACAAGTTCCTGATCGTCAGCGTCGGCTTTTGAAATGAGGACGGTACCTTCAACCGTATCCGTATTAATATGGTAACTATCAAATAAGGCGTTGTGGAGAGCTTCCTGTAACGTTTCGCCGCTACCGATGTCTTCACCGGTTGACTTCATTTCTGGACTAAGCGCCGTTGGAGCACCGGGTAACTTGGCGAAAGAGAACACCGGTGCTTTAACGTAAACCTTCGTAGGCTCCGGATATAATCCGGGTGTCAGTCCAATTTCAGCAAGTGATTTACCAAGAATTAATTGTGTTGCTAATTGTGCCAAGTGCATTTTGGTAATCTTGCTCATGAACGGTACGGTTCGAGAAGCCCGAGGGTTGACTTCAATGACATAAACATCGTTAGCACAAATAAATTGGATATTCATCATACCAACCGCATGGACCTTCTTGCCGATCTTGGTTGCGATCGAGACAATCTTTTCCTTTTGTTCGTCGGTTAAGTGCTGTGGTGGATACATGGCAATTGAGTCGCCTGAATGAATACCGGAACCTTCGAGATGTTCCATAATCCCCGGAACGAAGACGTCTTTACCATCACTTAAGATATCGACTTCACATTCGGTTCCTGGAATATATTGATCGATTAGGATTGGTTGGCCGGCGCTTGCTTTAAGGGCTGGAACCAAATATTCATCGAGTTCTTCACCATTATGAACAACGGCCATCCCTTTTCCGCCAAGAACGAAGCTGGGACGAACGAGAACCGGATAACCAAGCTTGTTTGCAATTGCGTGAGCTTCATGCCCATTCATTGCGGTGTCTCCTTGGGGATGGGCAATATTTTGGTCAATGAGTAAATCTTCAAAATCATGACGATTTTCTGTTTCCTCAATACCGTGCATGGAGGTCCCAAGAATTTGAACCCCGTGTTTAGTCAATTCCTCAGTCAAATTAATAGCGGTTTGACCACCAAACTCAACAATAACTCCCATAGGTTTTTCCAAGTTGATAACGTTCATGACACTGTCGATATCCAATGGTTCAAAATAGAGTTTGTCGGAAATTGAAAAGTCGGTTGAAACGGTTTCCGGGTTGTTGTTAATAATAATGGCATTTTTTCCGGCTGCCTGAATAGCTTTAACACAGTGGACAGTGGCATAATCGAATTCAACCCCTTGGCCGATTCGAATCGGGCCGGCACCAATAACCAGTATGCTGTTTCCGATTGGCTGGCTTTCATTTTCAGTTCCAATAGTGCTGTAGAAATAAGGTGTTTCACTTTCGAACTCAGCTGCACAAGTATCAACCATCTTATAGACCAAATGTTGATCGGCCATTTTATCGAGTTTTTCAAGTTCGTGATCCGTTGCGTGATGAACGGCTTTGATCATGGTATTATTAAAGCCCATTTTACGAGCTTTCAGAACCATATCGGAGCTCAACAAGCCATCTGTAAGTTGTTGTTGCATTTTGATAATGTTTTCAAGCTTTGAAAGAAAATAAAGATCGATTTTAGTTGAACGATGAATCTGTTCGATTGTTGCACCCTTCCCAATGGCTGCAAACAATTCGAATAAACGATAATCAGTTGGCGTTTTAATTTTTTCGATCAAATCGCCAAGTGACATTTGACGAGTGTAGTCAGGGATAAGATCACACTGAGCCTGCTTGTCCAACTCTAATGATTGAACGGCTTTGAGAAGTGACTCCTCAATGGTACCGCCGATTGCCATCACCTCACCGGTTGCTTTCATTTGAGTTCCCAGTTTGCGATCGGCGTTTGTGAATTTATCAAACGCAAAGCGTGGAATTTTTGCGACAACGTAATCCAGTGCAGGTTCAAACATGGCATAGGTTGTTTGAGTAATCGGATTGATGATTTCATCAAGATTCAAACCAACCGCAATTTTGGCGGCGATTTTAGCAATCGGATAACCGGTTGCTTTAGAAGCTAATGCAGAAGAACGACTCACACGCGGGTTCACTTCAATCACGTAGTAGTTTTCGCTGGTTGGATCCTGTGCCAGCTGAACGTTACAGCCCCCTTCGATTTTTAAAGCGTTCACGATAGTCAATGAAGCGTCACGTAAGCGTTGATATTCCTTATCTGTGAGAGTCTGGGTTGGCGCGAAGACAATTGAGTCGCCAGTATGAACACCGACTGGATCGAAGTTTTCCATACCAGTGACGATGATTGAGCTGCCATGGTGGTCACGCATAACTTCAAATTCAATTTCTTTATAACCGGCGATGCTTTTTTCAACCAAGCATTCAGTTGATGGAGACATTGTTAAGCCACGGTTTAAAATGGTCTTCATTTCGTCATCGTTATGAGCAATGCCGCCACCGGTACCGCCTAGTGTGTAAGCTGGTCGGATAATAACCGGGTAGTCAATTTCATGTGCAAAATCAAGACCGTCCTCTAAATTGTAGACGGTTTTTGAATCTGGAATTGGTTGATGAAGTTCTTTCATCAAATCCTTGAATTGTTCACGGTCTTCGGCTTGGTTGATGGTGTGTAAGCTTGTACCCAATAATTCGATTCCAAGTTTATCCAAGATACCGTCCTTAGCTAACTCAACAGCCAAGTTAAGGCCTGTTTGACCACCCAGGGTAGGCAGAATCGCATCAGGATGTTCTTTTTCAAGAATCTTCTTCAAACTCGGAACCGTTAATGGGTCAAGGTAGACTTTATCTGCAATCTCATTATCAGTCATAATTGTTGCTGGATTTGAGTTAACCAAGATAACGGAATAACCTTCTTCGCGCAAACTCAAACATGCTTGGCTACCGGCATAATCGAATTCTGCGGCTTGACCGATCACGATTGGACCGGAACCAATAATCAAAACTTTTTTAATATCTTCTCTCTTTGGCATTAATGAACCCCTCCATTGACATGCATTAAATCGATGAACTTATCAAATAATGGTTTTGCGTCGTGTGGTCCCGGTGCAGCTTCCGGATGGTATTGCACTGAGAAAATCGGTCTTCCGGGATAGCGCAGTCCTTCACACGTCTTATCGTTAACCTCAAGTGCGGTCACTTCAAGAGGCGTTGACTTAACTGAATCAATATCAACTGCATACCCGTGATTTTGAGAAGTCATATAAATGTCACCAGTGATTAAATCTTTAACAGGATGGTTACTGCCACGATGACCGAATGTCATCTTGTAAGTAGTAGCACCATTCGCAAGCGCGAGTAACTGATGTCCCAAACAAATACCGAAGATTGGATATTGTTCCTGAAGTTTTTGAATAACTGGGAGAAAATCTGAATAATCTGTTGGATCGCCAGGACCGTTGGATAAGAGAATTCCTGTAGGATGAAGTTCTGAGATGTCTTCAAATGTTGATTCGGGTGTAACAACCGTAACATCAATTTCAGGACGTTGTAATGACCTTACGATGTTAGATTTAACACCGAAGTCAATAACGACAACGTGTTCATTCTCTTTACCGTCCGTAACAGAACGAGTTGCTGATTTAACAATGGCGGATTGATGAGCCATTTCAGCCTCCTTAGCGTTAACAGGTTGGTTTGTTAAACTAGCTTTCATTGTTCCATATTGACGAATAATCTTGGTTAGCTGCCGAGTGTCAATACCGCTGATTGCTGGAACTTTTTGTTGCTTCAGAAATGCGTCTAATGAGATAACACTTTGATAGTGATAGACTTCATCAGTCATTTCACGAACAACAACTGCTGAAGCTTGAACCTTGTCTGACTGACTGGTGCCAAGTGAGACACCGTAATTACCAATCAGTGGATACGTAAATGTAATGATTTGATTTTTATAAGACGGATCCGTCAAGTTTTCTTGATAACCTGTCATGTTGGTTGTGAAAACTAATTCGCCTTCAATTTCGGCGCCTAAGTCTCCGCAGGCTTCCCCAACAAAGACATCTCCATTCTCTAGAGTTAGATATTTTTTCATTTCCGAACCTCCTAGTTTTGTTCCTAACATGCAAGCGGTATGAGCAGCTAACGCTTTTGATACATAAAGATAGAAGCTTTTAAAGGAATTGTCAAGTCGTTTTATGCAAAAAAAAGCCATATATGGATTTTTATGAAGAAATATTTTTTCTTATGAATATATATTAAAATGAAAGAAAGCTTGTAAATGGCGTTATATATACATAAGAAAATGACCGATATTCAATTTCTTGTCATTCTTGGATAAATAAACATTTTCAAAAACTTTTTTAAAAATAAGCTTGTGTTTTCTTCAAAAATGTCATATGATTTTAACAACGAATTGAAAGACCTTTAATATTAACCCCGTGAGGTTAAGAAGGAATCGGTGAACCTAAGTCTAACTTGGGAGAAACTACAACCTCTTTACCCAACGGCGGTAAAGAGGTTTTTTAATGCAAATATGTTGACTGTAACGACGATTTAATTGTTTCCGTGAGAGCAAAACGTCTAAATTAGTGATTTCACTCCACTAAAGGGCGCTTTGCGAACACGGCAAGGCGCTTAACTTTTTAGGAGGAATTCACTATGATGCAAATCACCAAACCCGTAAGTTTTGAAAATGTTGTTAGTATGGAAGACCTTTCAGCTGAAGACGTGATGTCATTTATTCATGAGGCCATTGAATTTAAGCAGGGCAAGCAAGTTGAATTGGCCCGGCCGGTATATGCCGCAAACCTGTTTTTTGAAAGCAGCACACGGACCCATACCAGCTTCGAAATGGCAGAACGCAAGCTTGGCCTTCAGGTTTTGAACTTCGACCCATCAAACAGTTCACTTAAGAAAGGTGAATCAATGGGCGACACAGTTAAGACTTTCCAAGCAATTGGTGCTGACGTTGTAGCTATTCGTGACAAAAAGAATGAATATTACAAGGACTTGATTGAAGATCCCAACGTTCATTTGGGAATTGCCAATGGTGGCGATGGTTCGGGACAACATCCATCACAATCATTACTTGATATGATGACAATTTATGAAGAGTTTGGTCATTTTGAAGGATTAAACGTTGCTATCGTTGGTGACTTGACTCATTCCCGCGTTGCTCGTTCAAATATGGAAGTTTTGACAAAATTAGGGGCCCACGTTTTCTTCGGCGGCCCTAAGGAATGGTATACAGAAGACTTCCAGAAGTATGGTGAATGGATGCCTATCGATGACTTGGTATCACGAATGGATGTTATGATGTTTCTCCGGGTTCAACACGAACGAATTGCCGTGGACAAAAACGGCAGTTTCTCTGCAGAACGTTATCATAAGGTTTATGGTTTAACTCATGCACGTGAACAAAGAATGCCGGAACATTCAATTATCATGCATCCGGCTCCTGTTAACCGAGGCGTAGAAATTGCTGATGAGTTGGTTGAATGTGATAAATCCCGTATCTTCCGTCAGATGGAAAACGGTGTCTTCGTCCGAATGGCCATTATGACCAGCATGCTCCGTTATCGCGGACTTGTAAAAAGCGAATACTAAAAAACGACTTCCTATATTAATGAAGTAAATTAACATAACCTCATAAGCGAAGGGATTTTGACATAAAATGAAACGTGTAATTGCAAATGGCCGGGTTCTTGACGGCAGCAAACTTGTTCAGCGGGATATCCTAATTGAAGATGGATTAATTAAAGCAATTGAACCTGATATCAAGATTGATGATGTTAATGAAGTTATTGATGCTAAAAATCACTTTGTGAGCGCGGGTTTAGTTGATGTCCATGTTCATTATCGGCAACCAGGGCAGGAAGACAAGGAAACTATCAAGACCGGAAGTCAAGCAGCGGCACATGGTGGTTTTACCACAGTTTGTGCAATGCCTAACCTGACACCGGCACCGGATAGTCCCAAACATCTTGAAGATATCATGGCGTTAAATCGAAAAGACGGGGTCGTTCATATTAAACAATATGCGACGATTACGACTAATCGTGAAGACGATGAATTGGTTGATTTCTCTGCTCTCAAGCAAGATGGCGCATTTGCATTTAGTAACGATGGAAATGGTATTCAAAAAAGCAGTACGATGTATGAAGCCATGCAACAGGCGGCTGAATTGGATATGGCCATTGTTGAACACGTTCAAGATGATGAGTTGAGTTATGGTGGCGTTTTGAACGATGGTGCTGCTAAACGATTGCATGTTAAAGCAATGCCTTGGGTGAGTGAAACGGCGCAAGCTGCCAGGGACGTTGTGTTGGCACAGGCAACGGGTGTTCATTATCACATCTGTCATGCATCCTCAAAGCACACGGTTGCCTTGATTAGAGAGGCAAAAAGGGCCGGTATTAATGTGACTGCCGAAGTAACGCCACATCATTTATTATTATCGGATGAGGATATTAAAGAAGACAATTCATACTATAAAATGAATCCACCATTGCGCGGTGAAGATGATCGACAGGCTTTAATCGAAGGCTTGCTTGACGGCACGATTGATATGATTGCCACGGATCATGCACCCCATACCAAGGCGGATAAGGACAAATCGATTGCAACTGCAGCCTTCGGCATTACCGGTAGTGAAACAGCTTTCAGCACGCTTTATACAGCGTTTGTTAAGACTGGCCGCTTTACGCTTGAGCAACTGATTAATTGGATGGCAAAGAAGCCGGCAGCGGTATTTAAAATGAAGGCAGCTGGTAATCTTGAAATTGGAAAGCCGGCAGATATTGCGGTATTCGATTTGGACGAACCACATGTTATTAAGGAAAGTGAGTATCTTTCAAAAGGGAAGAACTCACCTTTCACCGGCGCTACAGTGTTTGGTGATACGGTTATGACGCTGGTAGATGGAAAAGTTGTTTATAAGAAATAATGATAGTTGGGTTTACTTAAAAACGGGTTTTAAGAAAGCCTCATTAGATAAGCATCAAACAATTAAATGTCTATAAAAAGCAAAAAAGGTTCTGTAGTGCAAACCGAGAGTTTAAAAGTCTCGGTTCACACTACAGAACCTTTCATTTTAGAAACAGCATGTAATAACTGACTGCGGATAACTGCCTGCGCAGTATTGACTTTTCCGTCCTTAATCCAGTTCAGAACCCGTTTTAAAGGAACTAAGTGACTATTTACAAATTCATCCGCATCAAAATGTTTTTGAACGCGTTTCGTTGGATCAAATTTAATGAGCATAAGATCTGCAAATTGATCCATGAAGCCCTCTGATGACGTAATTCGTGTCATCTTGGCAACGGATTCGGCTACGTAGCCGGTTTCTTCCTGCAGTTCACGTTTGGCGGCCTGTTCACTGGTTTCACCAGGGTTAACAATGCCAGCCGGTACTGATACGGAATCACTGTTAACACCAGCACGATATTCGCTTGTCATCAAAATTTCTTCATCTTCGGTCATGGCCAAGATCGTAATAGTGGGGGCTGTTTTAATGAGATCACGTTCAACCTCTAGCCCATCAGGGGTTTGAATATGCAACTGATCAACTGAGAAAACCCGACCGGAATAAACGGTCTTTTTCTTGAGAATTTTTCCAGGACGATGCCATGTTTCAAACATTTTTCTACCTCCAAGTACTGACTATATTGATCATATCATAATTGTGGGTAAGAAATAATGATACCGAAATAGACTGAGCTCAAGCCCATCAGCAATAAAACCATCAAACAACTAATAACCAAAGACAATTCATGTGATTTCGTTATTAACATTGCTAGTTTGTACTTAACTAATACCTGGAGTTAAATCCAAGAGGATAATTCTCAAATAATTAATAACAATTTTTTGCAAAATTCTGTGCTTATTTGCAATAATATAATTCAATTTTTGTCAAAAAACGAAGCGATAAATTTATTTAAGGTTAAGTACCCAGCAGGTATACCAGACAATCTTTGATCAGATTTCTCGGAGCGTTCAGCAACTCGACAATCACTGAAATCAATTGATTGCCTAATTTTAAAAATGAATTCCATGAAGCTTATTTGAGTTACGCTTTTTAGAGATTAACGAGATTGAGATGGTGAAAACAAATAAATTTGCCGATTTAAAAAGATTATCGAAAGAACAAACGTAAACCCGGTATACAGACGATTCTAACTAACGTTTATTAGGTATGAATAATACAGGTTATTTATTTTTGTGTTGTCCCTTTTCCTTGGCTGGGCGAAAGAAGATCGCTAAGGTCATGCTGAAAGTAATAAGTAGGATCAGTGTGAACTCCCCTGCTGCAGCTCCAAAAGTTCCAATGACATTATTAGGATTTAAAGATTTTTGAAAATTAAAATTAAGAACCATTGAGAACACGTTTATCAACAAAAGTATAGTAAAAGAGATGATGGATAAAACTAATTTCCGATTTTTTTTAAAGGAATCCCAATTTGAATAATGAGAAAAGAAAACAAGTATATTAATAATTAGGCTTAAGGGGATTATTGATGCGTGAAATCCAAAAGGCCTGAACATATGAATGTAGGACAAAATTAAAAATAAAAAGTTTAAGTTATAGCAAACCCACAGAATATTTCCGTCTTTTTTTGTCTGTTTACCTTGGTCATCGAAATGTTCAATTACTTTGTTATCGTTTTTTAATAAGTCATCAATTTTAATTTCGAAAATTTCACTTAATCGAATCATAGCTCGAAAATCTGGAAAGTTGCGCCCGTTTTCCCAATTTGAAATTAACTTTCTGGAAACAAACATTTTTTCGGCTAATTGTTTTTGAGTTAAGTTTTTTTCTTTGCGATATTGTTTTATTTTTTTTGATAGTTCAGTCATAATTATTACCTTCATAATCAATAATTTTGTGTCATGAAATTTTGAACATATAATTTTGCTCTTCATTATGCAAACTTTAACCGAAAACCGATAACTTCAAAACTCATAAATCGCTTTCTATTTGTCTAAGTAGTGTAGCAAAACCTTTGATATTGGTGTCTAAGGATTCTGGCTAAAGAAAAACAAAATTATGCGATATAGTATTGTCAACATCAAATGGGAGGAATAAATAATAATTATGTTAAAAAACTCGTCACCACCAAACTTCTATTTTAATTAGATTAATTTAGTTAGGCAGTTTAGTTTTTCATAATGTATGAAGTTTCTAATTTTAGAGATTGAAATAAAAAGGAGAAGGATCATGAAAGACAATTTTAAGAATTTAAATAGTTATAAGAAACTCGATGTTAACTCACTTAACTGAAACTTGAAAGTATGAAGACAGACTGATCCCTTGGTATCACAGGGCATATTTTAATTAATTTAACCATTTAGCTTGCTGTTAACAGCGAAACTAACCGTTTCGGCAAAAATGTGAAGAAC
>Ga0214925_100157_pt1 | contig 58896 bp, 57 predicted proteins | sample Stichaenrichment_FD_168299 | JGI IMG/M metagenome (GOLD analysis project Ga0214925, IMG submission 168299) | Xylose enriched microbial communities from anaerobic bioreactor in Madison, Wisconsin, United States - 63SRT | ecosystem: Engineered > Bioreactor > Anaerobic > Unclassified | place: USA... | reverse complement strand
CGACTGAACGACATGTTCCGGGAGCTGAACATCGCGAGGTCCGAAGGGGCCCTGTACGATGCGATCGACGCCTTCTCAGGTCCCAGGCTCCTCATACTGGACGACTTCCTCACCACGCCGATCGAGGACGCAAGGAATGCAATCGACCTGTTCGAGATACTCGAGCGCCGCGAGGGAAGGGGCAGCACGCTCATCGCCTCGCAGCTCGAGCCCGACCAATGGTATCTGAGGATAGATTCGGAGATCTGCGCGGACTCGATACTCGGCAGGATCGTGAAGAGCGCCCGCTTCATCGATATCAAGGGCCCGGACATGCGCCAGTACATGGCCTCCAAGAAGGCAGAGGAGCAGGAGGGGTACTGGGAATAGGCGGTTCCCGATAGGCGAAACGGCGGTACCGTCTGCCCGCAGAGGCGGTACCGTCTTCTTGGAATGTCGGTATCAAATGGCTGTGCTACTCAATCGGCAGTATGCCCACGCGCTCTGGTGCTGGCGCCTGTTCTTGCTGGCGCCTGTTTTTGCAGAGCCGGCTTCGATTTCGGCTAAATCCTGCTGCAGAACTACTAGCAACCTGCTTGAATCAGCATCTTCCGATTGTTCAGAGACTAAAAAAGCAGGCCACGAATTCATATCGTGACCTGCTGTTTTATCGTGGAGCCGGTAGAGGGAGTCGAACCCACAACCCACAGTTTACAAAACTGTTGCTCTGCCATTGAGCCATACCGGCGTGGGAATGATATTACCCCTAATGGCCCAGCATTTTCCAGAGCTTCGCGCGCATTTCCGGAGAAATCCGGTCCTCTACCGTCATCTTCTGGGGCTTGAGCTCGCCACGGACCGTCTCTACCTCGCGGTCCACCCGCTCGATCTCATGCACAAGCAAGGCCGATGAGATGCGCGTAACCTCGCCCGGGCCGAATCCTGCGGTCGCCCGGATCGTATTGTCCGAGGTGACGAGGCTCACCGGACGTCCTGCGACACGCGCCTCGGTGACGAGGCGCTCTATCACGGTATCGGCGCTCTCCCCTGCGCGGGAGAACATGATCTCTATGCCTGCCTCATGCATCGCATTCCTCGTGGGATCGGGATTCTGCGCTCCGTCGAAGACGACGACCGCGTCATAGCGTCCCTGGGCAAAGGCTGCGACATCCGTGATCAGGGCCTCGCGTGCCCGCACGAAGGGATCGGTGTCAAAGTGCTCAGGATCGGTATGCTCGTCGATCAGCCCTTCATAGCGAGGGGTTGCCCCGAGCACGTTGTAGCCATCGACGATGAGGAGCTCATGATGGGAACGGGAGCTCACGCGTTGCCACCTGGCTCTTCCGTGCGCTCCATATCGCGGCGCAGCCACTCGTAGCAGAGCACGGTCGCCGCCTGTGCGACATTGAGCGACTCCACATGTCCCCTCTGGGGAAGCCTCACGGCGAAGTCGCATTTCGAGAGCACGAGATGGGAGATGCCAGAGCCCTCCGATCCCATGACAAGGCAGATGCGGCCCTCGAGCGGGGCATGCCACACGTCCTCTTCCGCGTGCTCTGTCGCAGCGCAGCACCAGAACCCTGCGTCCTTGAGCTCTTGCATGGCCTGGACGAGATTCGGCACCTGAGCGACCGGAATATGGAGCAGGGCTCCTGCCGATGTCTTCATGGCACCGACGCCGACCTGGGCGGCACGGGCATTGGCGATGATCACGCCGGCAGCACCTGCGACCTCGGCAGAGCGGACGATGGCGCCGAAGTTGCCTTCGTCCGTCACGTGGTCGAGGAGGACGACGAGCGCCGGTCCCTCGCCTGCACGATTGATGATGTCACGGACGCTTGCATAGGCAAACGGTGCGCACTTCACCATGATTCCCTGGTGCGCCCCATGGGACGACCTTGCATCGAGCTCGCGGTGCGAGACCTCCTCGATGGGGACATTGGCTGCCTCGAGCCTGCTCATGAGCTCCTGGAGCGAAGCATCGCCGTCAGGGGCAGACACATAGGCACGCGTAAGCTTGACACCGGTATCGAGCGCCTCGGCGACAGCGCGCCTGCCCTCGATCATCAGCATGTCGGAGCGCACAGGAGCCGGACGCTGCGGCCTTCCTGCACCTCTGCCACGGCCACCCTTCTGCCCACCGCGGGAATTGCGGCTCTTGGGGCTTCTGTCCTGGGACATCTTTCCGATATAGCCGCCCTGTCCTCGGTATCCGCCCTGGCCCTTTGCGCCTCGACGGGAAGAGGAGCCCTGGTATCTTCTGTCTGCCATGTGCTAGTCCTTCTTTGTCAGGCGCGTGCCCGCCGCGGTGTCTTCGAGAACGAGGCCGAGCGACGTGATGCCGTCACGGATGGCATCGGCGACGGCCCAGTTCTTTGCCTTGCGGGCAGCAGCACGGGCCTCGATCAGGGCGTCAGCAGCCTCCTCGGGGCTTGTGCCCGCATATCCTGCTTCCTTCTTTGCAAGGTCGACAAGCTCTGCCGGCAGGCCCTCCTCCTCATCTGCAGCAAGGTTGATGCCGAGGACGCCCGAGAGCTCCTCGAGCGCATCAACTGCACGAAGCGTCGCTGCCGTCGAGATGTCCTCTCCTGCCTTCGTGAGGTAGGTATTGGCTGCGGTCACGAGGCCGAAGATGGCAGCAAGGCCGCCTGCGGTATTGAAGTCGTCATCCATCTGGGCCGTGAACTCGGTCTGTGCCTCGCGCACGGCGCGCGTCAGCTCGTGGTCTGCATCGTTGAGCTCGCCGTCTTCCGGCGCTGCCTTGGCAGCCCACCTGAGGTTCTTGACGCAGCTCTTGAGACGGTCGAGCGTGCCGACCGAGCCCTCGAGACGCTCGAACGAGAAGTCGAGGGGCGAGCGGTAGTGGGTCTGGAGCATGAGGAGACGAAGCGCGTCTGCAGGATACTTGTCGAGCACTTCCTTGAGCGTGTAGAAGTTGCCAAGCGACTTCGACATCTTCTCGCCGTCAATCGTGAGCATGCCGGTATGCATCCAGACGTTTGCAAGCGGCGTGTGCCAGTTGCACATGCACTGTGCCGTCTCGTTCTCATGATGCGGGAAGATGAGGTCGGAGCCGCCGCCGTGGATATCGATGGGGACGCCGAGATAGCGGTGGATCATGGCGACGCACTCGGTGTGCCAGCCAGGACGGCCATTGCCCCAGGGACTCGGCCAGCTCGGCTCGCCCGGCTTCGCTGCCTTCCAGAGCGCGAAGTCGAGGGGATCCCTCTTCTGCTCGTTCTCCTCGATGCGGGCACCGCTCATGAGCTCGTCGACATTCCTGCCGGAGACGATGCCGTAGTTCGTGTCGGAACGGACGCTGAAGTAGACGTCTCCCGAAGGCACGGCGTAGGCATAGCCCTGGTCGATCAAGCCCTGGATCATCTCCTGCATCGCAGCGATCTCGCGCGTGGCACGCGGACGGATGTCAGGATCCAGGATGCCGAAGCGGTGCATCTGCTCGATGAAGGCCTGGGAGCACTCCTCTGCGACCTCGGCAGCGGTCCTGCCCTGCTCATTGGCACGGTTGATGATCTTGTCGTCGACGTCGGTCAGGTTCTGGGCGAACGTCACGGCGTAACCCTTGTAGGTCAGATAGCGCCTGATCACGTCGAAGCAGAGGAACGTGCGTGCATTGCCGATATGGATCTGGTCGTAGACCGTGGGGCCGCAGACATACATGCGGACCTTGCCCGGCTCGATCGGCTTGAACTCCTGCTTCTTGTGCATCTGGCTGTTATAGATAAGCATCTGCGCTTCTCCTCTGCTGGATCCAGGCTCCTCATGCACCTTGGCCGAGGTTCCTGCGTGTCAGGATATTGTAGGTGCGGCTACTCCTGCGTACAAGGCCGCTCGTTCTCGCTGCCCTCGAGCAGCACGACCGCCCAGGCTTCCACGCCTTCCTCGCGGCCGACAAAGCCGAGGCGCTCCGTCGTCGTCGCCTTCACGCCGACATGGTCAGGCGAGACGCCCAAGGCAGAAGCCATACATCGGCGCATCTCGTCCTTGTAGGGAGCAAGCTTCGGTGCCTGCGCTGCAATGGTCGTGTCGGCATCCACAAGCTCGAAGCCCTCGTCGCGCATGAGCTGAGCGACCCGCTCCAGAAGCTTCAGCGAATCTGCTCCCTCATAGGCCGGGTCTGAGTCCGGGAAGAGCTGGCCGATATCGCCTACGCGCATGGCACCGAGGATGGCGTCCATCAGGGCATGCACGAGCACATCGGCATCCGAATGCCCATCGAGCCCACGTGTGCTCGGGATGTCCACGCCACCCAGGATGAGCTTCCTGCCTTCCTTGAAGCGGTGCACATCGTATCCGTGTCCTATGCGAAGCATCAGGCTTCCCCCTTCGAGGAACTCTGCCGCCTCTCGTCCTGCCAGGAGCAGAGACGCTGGTCGAGGATGGCCTCTGCGAGCGAGAGGTCTTCCGGCACTGTGACCTTGAGGTTCGAGCGCGGCGACTTGACGCAACGGATGGCTCCGCCATAGTGCTCGGCCAGGCTTGCGTCGTCTGTGCCGACGTATCCTTCCTTGGCTGCCGCCTCGTGGTACATGATGATGCGCTGGCGGCGGAAGATCTGGGGCGTCTGCACAGCCCAGAAGAGCGAGCGGTCAGGCGTGCTCATGACCATCTCGTGGTCCACGATCTTGAGCGTATCGGTCGCAGGATGGGCGCAGACGACGCCTGCAAGCTCAGGTGCGCACCTGAGGTGCGCAAGCGCATTCTCAATCGTCGCCCCCGTGATCAGGGGACGCGCGCCGTCATGTATTGCGGTATAGGCAAGCTTCGGGTCCTGTGCAAGCACGCCGAGCCTGCTCGATTCCTGGCGGGTGGCACCGCCCTCGACAATCTTCAAGGATGTCGCGATATGGACCTTGCCGAGGATCGCCTCGGCCATCTCGTCTTTCCTGCCTGGCGGGCACACGACGACGATCTGTGCGCAGGAAGGCGCCTCGTCGAAGGCAAGCACCGACCAGGCGACAAGCGGAAGGCCACAGAGCTTCACGAACTGCTTGCCCTCTGAAGCGCCGAAGCGGGTGCCCGAGCCTGCGGCCACGATCACGGCTGCACAGTCACGGCCGGCTGCCGCCGTGCCGATGAAGGATGCCTTCGTGCCCACCTGGGTGTCGAGAATGAAGCAATCGCCGCTCATGCGCGCTTGCCCCACATCCTGTAGAGGCTGTCTGCAAGGATCGTCGGGTTCTTGACACCGATGCTGTCGAGCCTCGAGGGGTCTTCCTCGATATCGTCCATGAGCTCCTGGAGAGATCCGAACTCGTCGACGATCTTGTCTGCCATGCCCTCATGCACGACAGAGACACGCGAGAGGGTCCTGAGTCCCAGAGGCGTCATGATCGAATCCTCGCCACGGTCATCGTAGCCCAAGATCGAGGCAATGCGCTTCGGCGAGCGCAGGTCCTTGTTGTTCATCGCATGGAACTTGGCACGGATCGCCTTCGCGTTCTCTTCGGAGGAGTCGAGCGCATAGTCGCGGATCATGAGATCATATTCCTCATCCATGTCGCCCACGAACTCGTCGCGCTGCATATCGACGGTCTTGCCTTCGGAGCCAAGCTCGTCGATGCATTTCTGCAGCTGCCCTGCAGCGGTCATGAGCACCTCGAACTGGTAGAAGACCTCCGTGATGTCGCCGAGCGTCACATAGTTGTCGAGCTCGAGCGTCGTGAGGCGCAGAAGCGAATGGTCGAGCTGCTGGCGCGTGTTCTGGAGCGTCACGAGCAGCTGGTTCACCGTGCTCATGATCTCTGTCACGGTCCTGAGCTGGAAGCGATAGCCATTCACGAAGACGGAGACCACATGCCTGCGCTCGGAGACGGAAATCACGACAGCCTTCGTGAGCAGGCTCATGCGTGCCGCCGTACGGTGACGCATGCCGGTCTCGGACGTCGGAAGCGACGGATCGGGGTCGAGATGGAAGTTCGCGCGGTAGATCTGCGTGAGCCCCTTGTCGACGACGATGGCGCCATCCATCTTCGCGAGCTCGAACACGCGGTTTGCCGTGAACGAGATATTGAGCGGGAAGCCATCGTTTCCTACTGCAAGCACGGCATCCGTGTCGCCCACGCAGATGAGGGCGCCGAGATTGCCGGCGATGATCATATCGAGAGCAAGTCGCAGGGAGGTGCCAGGGGCTGTGGCCTTCACAGCCTCCTTGATGCGCTCATCCATGCTCTTTGCGCCTGTCTGGGGCTGGGCCTCCGGACGGCTTGGTTCGGTTCCCTCGGCTTCCATTGCATCGACCCCTTCGCTTGAAGTGCGGACCCGACTCTTTCGTCCGCTACATCATCTTCAGTGTATATGACCGAAGCGGACCGAAGCCCCCAGAACTCGGAGCTTCGGTCCGCATCGAAACATTTGCGCCTTATCCAGGACAGCGGCCCTCTTATGCACCTGCTGTCTCGAGGCCGCTCCCTGCATCTGTCGGAGCCGACTCGGGCAGAGACCAGCTCTCGCGTGCCTGCGGGCCGTCCATGTGGACGCGCTCCGTCGGTGCAGGAATCTCTCCCTGGGTCTTCGTGAATGTGAGCTCATCTCCCGCAGCATCCACCTTCACGATGTCGCCGGCAGCCCACTTGCCTTCGAGGAGCTCCTCTGCGAGAGGATCCTCGATCATGGTCTGGATGGCACGGCGGAGAGGACGTGCGCCGTAGATCTTGTCCGTACCGCGCTTGGCCACAAGGTCGCGCGCTGCATCGGTGAGCTCGATCGACATGCCGTTCGCGATGAGGCGGTTCCTGAGGTCAGAGACCATGAGGTCGACGATGCCACGCAGCTGCGGGGTCGTGAGCGACTTGAAGACGACGATCTCGTCCACACGGTTCAGGAACTCGGGACGGAAGAGCTTCTTGAGCTCGCCCATGACGCGGGAGTGGATCTCCTTGTCGGAAAGGCCATTGGAGTCTCCCGTGAAGCCGAGCGTCGTCGTCTGCGCGATATCCCTGGCGCCGATGTTTGACGTCATGATTATCACGGTGTTCGAGAAGTCGACCTTGCGGCCCTGCCCATCCGTCAGCCTGCCTTCATCGAGGATCTGGAGCAGGATGTTGAAGACATCGGGATGCGCCTTCTCGATCTCGTCGAAGAGCACGACGGAGTACGGACGCCTGCGCACGGCCTTCGTGAGCTCGCCGCCCTCGTCGTAGCCCACATATCCTGGAGGGGCACCGACAAGCTTCGATACCTCATGCTTCTCCATGAACTCGGACATGTCGAAGCTGATGAGGGCATCCTCGGAGCCGAACAGGAACTCGGCGAGCGCCTTGGCAAGCTCGGTCTTGCCGACGCCGGAGGGGCCGAGGAAGATGAACGAGCCGCCAGGGCGCCTCGGGTCCTTGAGCGGGCTCCTGCTCCTCCTGATGGCGCGGGCAACAGCAGAGACTGCCTCATCCTGGCCGATGACACGCTCGTGGAGCGCATCCTCGCAGCGCAGGAGCTTCGAGGCCTCTGCCTCCGTGAGGTTCGAGACGGGGACGCCCGTGATATCGGAGACCACGTCGGCGATGTCCTTCGCCTCGACGGTCACGACATGCTCTTCGAGCTGCTTGTGCCAGGTCTCCTCGAGCTCGTCGCGCTTCTGCGTGAGCTCCTTCTCCTGGTCGCGGTAGCGTGCTGCTTCCTCGTACTCCTGGGTTGCGGCAGCCTTCGCCTTCTCCTGCTTGACGCGGGCAAGCTCCTCGTCGACCTTCGCGACCTCAGGCGGCAGCACCATCTTGTGCACGCGGGTGCGCGCACCTGCCTCGTCGATCACATCGATCGCCTTGTCCGGAAGATAGCGGTCCTGGACATAGCGGATCGAGAGCTGCACCGCTGCCTCGAGCGCCTCGTCCGTATAGTGGACGTGGTGGTGCTTCTCGTAGCGGGACTGCAGTCCCTTCAAGATCTTGAACGTGTTCTCAGGCGAAGGCTCGCCCACGAAGACCGGCTGGAAGCGGCGCTCGAAGGCGGAATCCTTCTCGATGTGCTTGCGGTACTCGTCGACCGTCGTGGCGCCGATGACCTGGATCTCGCCACGGGACAGCGGCGGCTTCAGGATCGAGGCAGCATCGATGGAGCCCTCGGCAGAGCCGGCGCCGATGAGGGTATGGATCTCGTCGATGAAGAGGATGTCCTGCTTCGACTCCTCGACCTCGTTGATGACCTTCTTCAGGCGGTCCTCGAACTCGCCACGGTACTTGGAGCCTGCGACGAGCGCTGCGACATCGAGCGTCCAGATCTGCTTGTTGCGCAGGATATCAGGCACGTTGCCGGCGCAGATGAGCTGTGCCAGGCCTTCGACGATAGCGGTCTTGCCGACGCCCGGATCGCCCAGGATCATCGGGTTGTTCTTCTGGCGGCGAGCAAGGACCTGCATGACGCGCTCGATCTCGCGGTCGCGGCCGATGACAGGATCGAGCTTGCCATCAGCGGCAAGCTGCGTGAGGTTGCGGCCGTACTCCTTGAGAAGCGAGCCTTCCTGCTGCTGTGCGCCTCCTCCGAAGAGCTCAGGCCCGATGCGTACGCCTGCAGCTTCTGCAGGCTGCTGCGACTGCGGCTCTGCGTCCTTCATGAGCTCGTCCACGGCATTCCTCACGGCATCCCCTGAGATGCCCATGCGGGAGAGCGCCTCCATTGCGACGCCGTTGCCTTCGGAGACGATGCCGAGAAGCAGGTGCTGCGTATCGATATACGTCTGGCCGTGGCTCATGGTCTCGCGGTAGGCATCCTCGAGCACGCGCTTCGCACGCGGCGTGAACGGGATGTGGCCGCCAGGGATGGGCTCGGAGTCATCCTTCGTGATTTCCTTCACGGTCTCGAGCGTCTCCTCGTAGCTCACATCGAGCTGCGCGAGCGCCTGCGCGGCTATGCCGTCACCTTCCTTGATGAGGGCAAGGAGCAGATGCTCGGTGCCGACATACATCTGGCCGAGGCTCTTTGCCTCGTCCTGGGCAAGCGACATCACCTTCCGAGCCTTGTCGGTGAATTTCTCGAACATGTTGGGTCCAACCACCCCTTGTGCATAAGGCCCTGCAGAAGGCTCTCTCCTGCAGGGCGCCGTTTGATTGTCCTTTCTGTACCCACGAGCGCGAATGCTCAATCGCGCATGCCTTCTCCTCAGAAAATTCCTAGCCCGCATATGGCATTTATGAGGAGAGGGAAGGAGAAGCTATGCCAGAGCGACCGGTAAGCGCCTCACGCTCTTTCCCAGAACCTGCTCCAAGGCCCGCACGATTGCCTCATGGTCGAGACCCTGGTGAAGCCCGCTCACGCCGATGACGGCAGTCAGCTCGCCGTCCGCATAGATCGGGAAGGCCCCTGCCGAGATGAGGCGCTCAGGCGCCTCTGCAAAGAGCGCATCCAAGCCCTCCCCTTCTTTCAGCGCCTCGATCTGCCGGAAGCAGCTTGCATGTCCCGTGGCGAGCGTCTCTGCAATCTTTCCTGCCGCGAAATCGAGGTTCCTTGTCCCTTTGTCGTCGGGCAGCCACTGGAAGACGACCTCCGCATCCGCTGCGCGCACGATCTGCACGACATAGGTCTCCGAGAACTCCTTCTCGAGCCCAGCCAGCGCACGTCCAAGCTCCAAGGCAGCAGCCGAATCGAAGCTCTCCTTGTAGCGGAGCACCTGCTCCTGCTCGAGGAGCACCTCCTCGCATGCGGCTGCCTCGCGAGGCGCCACCTCAGGCATCTTCCCCATCGTTTCCTCCTCGGAAGACAAAAGCGCGGCAGGTAGCCAGCCACCTGCCGCGCTTCCATTCTCATATGGCCCTAGAGCCTATGCCTCAGTGTCCTCGGCGGGCTTTGCATAGATGTCGCCGACAGGGGCGATGGCCTTCATCGCCTCGAGGACGGACTCCATGCAGGCATTCATGTCCTCGCCGTTGAGCTCGGCGCCGCGCTCCATGGCAGCACGGTCGCAGCCGGCAGCGAAGCGCTTGTCCTTGAACTTCTTCTTGAGCGACTTGAGCGGCATGTCTGTGACAGAGCCGGAGGGACGCATCTTGGCAGCAGCCTGGATGAGGCCGGAGAGCTCGTCGGTCGCGAAGAGCACGCGCTCCATCTTGAGCTCAGGCTGGGGCAGCTCGTCGTTGTTGTCTGCGTTGTGCGTCATGATCGCATGCGCAAGCTGCGGCGTGGCGCCAGCCTCGGCCAGGAGCTCGGCCGTCTTGACCGTGTGGTTGGTGACAGACGGGAACTTCTCCCAGTCAAGATCGTGGAGAAGGCCCACGATGCCCCAGAAGTCCACATTCTCCGGGTCGTACTGCTCGGCAAAGTGGCGCATGAGCCCCTCAAGCGTCTCGCCGTGTTCGATATGGAAGGTGTCGTCGTTGTAGCGCTTCAGAAGGTCGTGCGCCTCATCGCGCGTGATGCCCGCCGTAAGCGTGCCGGACATATCGGCCGCGATGGCAGCCTTGGCGGCCTCAGAGAGGCCCTCCGGCTCCTCTGCGGACTCTTCTGCAGGTGCTTCCTCTGCCTTTTCCTGAGCCTCAGCATGAGCTGCCTCGTCTGCCTTGCGGTCTGCCGTGGCGCCGTCCTCGGCGTTCCTGGCAAGGGCATCGACAGAGGCGGCAGCGTTGTCCGTCTTGTCAGGCAGCTGCGAGGCGATGTCTTCCTTCGTGATCGTCTCGGGCTTCATCTGCGGGAAGAGGAGGACATCGCGGATGGCCGGCTGGTCGCAGAACAGCATGATCATGCGGTCGATACCGTAGCCGATGCCGCCTGCAGGAGGCATGCCGTACTCGAGAGCACGCACGTAGTCGTAGTCATAGCCCATGGCCTCGTCGTCGCCGAAGTCCTTGGCAGCGACCTGCTCGGCGAAGCGGCCTGCCTGGTCGACCGGGTCATTGAGCTCGGAGAAGGCGTTGGCGTACTCATGGCCGCAGATAACGAGCTCGAAGCGGTCCGTCAGGCGCTTGTCCTCGTCCTTGCGCTTCGAGAGCGGGCTCACCTCTTCAGGGTAGTCGCAGACGAAGGTCGGGTTCACGAGCGTCGCCTCGCCGAGCTCGTCGTAGATCTCGAACAGGAGCTTGCCGGCGCCCCAGTCTTTCTGCCATTCGATGCTGTGGGCGTCGAGGATCTCGTGCAGATGCTCGACGGGCGTATCCATATCGATGTGCTCGCCCACGACCGAGGAGGCCACCTCTGCCAGCGGGATGGATTTCCAGGTGCCGGACATGTCGATCTTCTGCCCCTGATAGGTGATGACCTCCTTGCCCTCTTCGCAGCCCAGAATCTCGCGGGCAATGGTCTTGAAGAGGCCCTGCGTGAGCTCCTTCATGCCCTCGAGGTCGGAGTAGGCGCAGTAGGCCTCCATGGAGGTGAACTCGGGATTGTGCGTGAGGTCCATGCCTTCGTTCCTGAACTGGCGTCCGATCTCGAAGACACGCTCCATGCCGCCGACGATGAGGCGCTTCAGCGGCAGCTCCGTCGCGATGCGCAGGTAGAAGTCACGGTCGAGCGCGTTGAAGTGCGTGACGAACGGCTTTGCGTTCGCACCGCCCAGAATCGAGTGCATGACAGGCGTCTCGACCTCGAGGTAGCCATCTGCCTCCATGTAGCGGCGGATGAGGGAGATGATGGCAGAACGCCTGCGGAAGACCTCGCGGACCTCGGGGTTCATGATGAGGTCGACATAGCGCTGGCGGTAGCGGACCTCGCGGTCCGTGAGGCCATGGAACTTCTCGGGAAGCGGGCGCAGGCTCTTGGAGAGGAGCGTGAGCTTCGTCGGCGCGACGGAGAGCTGTCCCCTCTTCGTGCGGACGACGGCACCCGTTGCCTCGACGATGTCGCCGAGGTCGAGCTCGCCCACGAGCGGCCAGGACTCGCCGAGCGTGTTCACGCGGCAGAAGAGCTGGATCTGGCCCGTGACATCCTCGAGCACGATGAAGGCAATCTTGCCCTGGTTCCTGAGCGCACGGATACGGCCAGCGACGGTCACGACGTCTGTCGTGTCCTCGCCTGCAGCGAGGCCTGCATACTTCTCCTCGATGTCCTTTGCATGGGCATCGACGTGGCTCTTGATCGGGTAGGGGTTGATGCCGGCTGCAATCAGCTCCTGGCGGCGTGCCCTTCTCTGTGCGCGCTCGTCCAGAAGCGGTGCCTGGGCGTCCTGCGTGCGTGCCTCTTCTTCCTGCATGGTGTGTATATCTCCTTCAACATGAAGCACCCCGGCCCCATGGTGTCCCATGGGTTCGGGGCGCAGCGAATCCTATCTGTGCATGCTTTAGCGCGTGACGTTCGTGATCGTGTACTCGCGCACCTTGCCGGAAGGCGAAGAGAAGGAGACATGGTCTCCCACCTCATGGCCAATGACGGCAGCTCCTGCAGGGGACTCGTTCGAGATCTTGTGCTCGAGCGAGTTGGTCTCCGTCGTGCCCACGATCGTGAAGGTCGTCTTCTTGCCCTTGGCATCCGTGAGCTCGACCGTGCAGCCAATGGAGACTTCAAGGCCGTTGGCAGCGTCAATCACCTTGGCAGTTGCAAGAATGGTACGAATCTCGTTGATGCGGGAGGCGTTCTTTGCCTCCTCTTCCTTTGCATCGTCGAACTCCGAGTTCTCGGAAAGGTCGCCGAAATCGCGAGCAACTTTGATGCGCTCGACAATCTCGTCGTGCTTCTCGCCCTCGCGGTAGGCAAGCTCGTCAACCAGCTTCTGGCGGCCCTCAGGGGTCAAGGTGATAGTGTTTTCCATGCTCTGCTTTCTCACGACCTGGTGCAGGACTTATCCGAAGGAACCGAAGGCCCCGTCTGCGCTACTCGAACTTTGCGCCGCACTTGGAGCAGAAGGCGCTGTCGGCCGGGTTCTTGGTACCGCACTTCGGGCAGAACTTCACGTTCTCGTCGGAAGCATCCGCGTCAGCGTCGGCATCCTCGATGGAAGCCTCCGTCTCGGTTGCCTTCTCATCCTTGCCGTCCTCGTCGCCCTCCATGCCCTCGCGGACATTCTTGACGGTCTTGCCAAGGGCGCTGCCAAGCTTCGGAAGGTTCTTAGGTCCGAAGATGAGCAGGGCAACGACCAGAATAACGATGATTTCCAAAGGTCCGAGGCTCATGCGTTCCCTCTCTTTCACGCTCCGGCTCTTCCGGAGACATTGCTACAAGCACCATAGTATAGCCACGAAGCTGCATATCCGCACCAGAAAGCGGCTCCGAGTCATTATACGCACAGAAACATTCTGCACGAATTGGTACTATTCATGTTGCAGGACAGGCTCAATGTAGCACGCTCGCAATTGAGCGACCGATACAAGAAACCTATCATGCCATCTATAGTTTGAATACCACAGAGCAGGAGCTGACGCAATGGGACAAGAGGCCGCAGGCAAGCGCGATGCCGTGTTCTTCGACCTGGACGATACGCTCTATGACCAGGCGCAGCCCTTCGCATATGCCGTAGGAAAGGTCGTAGGACCCATTCCCCATGCCACGGCTGCAGACCTCTTCGATACGAGCAGGCGCTACTCCCAGGAGATCTTCTCGGCACTCCGAAACGATTGGCACCCGACCCGCGAGATGTATATCCGCCGCATGCAGAGGACGCTTGCGACCTACGGTGTCACGATCGACGAGAAGACAGCGCTTGCCCTCCAGCATGTCTATGGGACACAGAGCAAGGCTGCCATGAAGCTTGCCCCTGAGATGGAGCGCACGCTCGACTGGTGTGCCGCCCATGTCAGATGCGCTCTTGGCATCATCACGAACGGCCGCGAGGCGCCGCAGCGCCAGAAGATCGAGATCTTGGGCCTTTCCCGCTGGATCTCATCCGACAACGTCTTCATCTCCGACGCTACAGGCACGGCCAAGCCTTCGCCTGAGATCTTCGAGATGGCCCTTGCACATGCAGGTGCCGACCCCACACACTCGCTCTATATAGGAGACGCCTTCCCGATCGATGTGCTCGGCGCCCACTCCGTGCATATGCCGGTCATCTGGTTCAACCACAGGCTGCGCCGAGCACCCTCAGACCAGTTCCCGGCAGAGCATGAGGTGCACACGGTACAAGAGCTCGAGGAGCTTGTGAAAAGAATCGTGCCATAGCGACGGGGACCGGAAAGCCAAGCCTTCCGGTCCCCGTCTCCCCATATCTCCCCTGCTCGGGATTCCTACTCGGAATCCTCTGCGTCGAAGTCGTCGTCTTCGTCCGCGTCAGCGAACCACAGATTGTCGAAATCGCTCGAGACCTGGTCGTAGTCCGCATCCGGGATCTCTGTCACATAGAAGTCTCCGTCGTCCGTCTCGTTGTAGACGTAGAGGTAGACATCTTCAGGGTGCGTCTCGGGAGAGAGCGCCACATACTCGCCGTCGCCACTCTCGAATACGCCCAGGACCTCGCACTCTTCGGAGGTTCCATCTTCGTAGTCAAGCGTGATGAACTCGACCTCATCTTCGTCAGCCATGGACTATCCTTTCGCTCGGCTGCATGAAGGGCAGCTAGGCAGCCCCTTCGGGACATATCAAGTGTAGCCGCAGCACTTCTGTACGAAAGGTCCTATCCCTTGAACGGCACCCTCTCACGACGGACGGTTGCCGCGCGTCTTGTTGTAGCCCCGCTCATAGGCACCGGTGGCTTCGATTGCCGTGCGTTCGAGATCGTCGAGCGTATGGTAGCCCGAGCCCTTGAGGGCGATCATCCTGATCTCGAAATGCGCCCCGTGGACATAGTCGGCATAGACATCGCCGTTGCCCTTGCCCGTGAGATGCTGGTTCACGCGCGAGATCACGTTATGGGCCTGCCCGACATAGCATCTCCCGTCATCCGTGTTCGTGAAGATGTAGATGCCGGCAAAGTCATGGGAAAGCACATCGCTTCTGCCCCGCGTGCTTCCGCCATTGCGCATATGGAGGAACTGCTCAGGCGTCAAGGCTTTGGCACCCCGCGAGAGCCGCTTTATCTTCCGCTTTGCCCGCGTGCGGAAGAGCACGGTCCCTGCCGCCCAGACGAGGAGCACGAGGGCAAGTGCAAGAAGGCAAGGCTTTGCCAGCACATCTGTCGCAACCTCCGCCTCGGCAAGCCACGTCTCCGCATCCGCTGCTTTGGGATAGCTTTCCATCAGCTGCACGAATGCAAGAAATGCTCCTGCCGCCCAGAGGACGAGCAGGAGCACAAGGACACGCATTGCGAAAGAGCGTTTCTGACGTCTTCCCATCAGTCGCACGCAAGGTCCAGGAAAGCCCTCGTGCGGGGATCTTTCGGATGCTCCATGACCTCGTGGGGCGTGCCATCCTCGACGATCTGCCCATCGAAAAGAAGGCAGATCCTGTCGGAGACCGTCTCGGCAAAGCCCATCTCGTGCGTGACGATCCCTACCGCCATGCCCTCTTTTGCAAGCTGGCGGATGAGGTCGTGCATGTCCTTCGTGAGCTTCGGATCGAGGGCGCTTGTCGCCTCATCGAAGTACATGACCTCGGGGTTCATGCAGAGGGCGCGGGCAATGGCAACGCGCTGCTGCTGGCCCCCCGAAAGCTCGCACGGCACGGCACCTTCCCTGCCTTCGAGGCCGAGCCTTTCCAGAAGCTCTTCCGCTTCCTTCCTGACCTCATCCTCATCCCTGTGCTGCACGACGAGCGGCGCATCCATTACGTTCTGGAGGACGGTGCGGTGCGGGAAGAGGTTGTAGTCCTGGAAGACAAGTCCGAAGCGCATGCGCGCCTCACGCATGGCTGCCTTGTTGTAGACCGCCTTCTCCGCTCCTTCGCAGACCACGGCGTCCCCGTAGGCGATGCGTCCTGCATCGAGGGTCTCCAAGAGCGTGAGGCAGCGAAGCATCGTGGACTTGCCGGCACCGGAAGGGCCGATGAGCGACACGACCTCGCCACGGCCGATCTCGAAATCGACGCCGTGCAGGACCTCCTTGTCTCCGAAGGCCTTGCAGGCTCCGGAGAAGCTCACTGCGATATCGCTTCTAGTCATGGTAGTAGTCCATCTTCTTCTCGATGCGGCGCATCACGAACTCGATGATCAGGCAGGTGACCCAGTAGAACAGTGCCGCAATGGCAAAGGGTACCATGCTCCGCTGGCTCGCGACGAGGGCACGGCTCTGCGTGAACATCTCCGCCACGCCGATGGAGAAGGCAAGGGACGTATCCTTCACGAGCGTGACGACCTCGTTGCCCATGGCAGGAAGGATGCGCTTGAACATCTGCGGCAGGATGATGCGGAAGAAGGTCTGGGAATGCGTATAGCCCAGGACCTCTGCCGCCTCATACTGCCCGCGCGGGATGGACTGGATGCCAGCACGGTAGATCTCTGCGAAGTAGGCCGCATAGTTCACGATGAAGGCAATCATGCAGGCCGTGAACATGTAGTCCGTGCCCGTCGAGAGGCCGAAGCCGTAATAGGGCAGGAAGAAGACCGCAAACATCTGGAGCATGAGCGGGGTGCCGCGCATGAGCGAGATGTAGAGCTTCACGATGAAGGAGAGCGGCTTTATGTGGGAGAGCCTGCCCAGGGCCACAATGATGCCAAGAGGGATGGAACCCAGAAGCGTCAGGGCAAATATCTCGAGCGACGTGACATAGCCCGTCCCCAGAAGCCCCACCATCGTAGAGAGATCCAAGATCATCACCTTGCACACAAGGCCGCATGCAGCGCATGCTGCATGCGGCTACCAGCTGACAGAAACAGATATGCCTATGCCTTCGGCAGGCACCAGGCCGTATAGGAGACGCCCTGGTCTGCGTACTTCTCGCAGACCTCCTCGACCTTGCCTTCGCTATCGAGCTTCCGGAGGTCGGCCTCGACGGTCTTGGCAAGGGCAGCGCCGGCATCGTCCTTCTTGAAGCCCACGGCGAAGTGCTCGGAGTTCAGTGCCTCGTCGAGGATCTTGTAGCTCGTGTCGTCGCCGATGTTGTAGACAGCGACCGGATAGTCGACGGCCAGTGCATCATAGGTGCCCTGCTGGAGCATCATGAAGGCCGTGTTGTACTCGCCGATCGTATCGAGCTTTGCAAACGTCTTGCCGAGGTCCGCCTGGTCGCCGCCGTCGACGAGGAGATAGTAGGCAGCAGAGTCGGTCTGCGTCGCGACATTCTTGCCGGCAAGGTCGGCAAGGCTCTCGATGCCGGAGTCGGCGCGAACGACCACGACCTGGCGGTTCTCCATATAGGGATCGGTGAAGGCGTAGTCGTCCTCGCGTCCCTCGATCGTGAAGCCGTTCCAGATGCAGGTGATCTGGCCAGCATTGAGCATTGCGTCCTTGGAGTCCCAGTTGATGGGCGTGGGCTTGAACTCCCAGCCCTCCATATCGCAGACTGCCTGGGCAAGATCGATATCGAAGCCGGTCGCGTTGCCGTCGTCGCCGATGTAGCCATACGGCGGGAACTCCTGATCGAAGCCCAGGACAAAGGGTCCCGTGAAGCTCGAAGAGCTGGAGCTGGAGCTCGAGCTCGAAGAAGACGAGGACGAAGAGCTGTTTCCGCAGGCAGCAAGAGATGCGAGCGCAGCGAACGAGGCACAGCTTCCTGCAAGGCCAAGGAACTGGCGGCGATTCATGGTGGACATGGTCTCCCCTTTCATATGCGGCAGCAGCCTGCCGACCCGTGCGGAACACTTTAGCACAGTAAAGTGCCTGCAGCCCACAGGACCGTATCAGTTCACCTATATGAAATGTGATACGGAGCCCAAAGGCACAGGAAGGCCGGCTGCAGCCACCCCGGATCTTTGTCCAGATTGCCAGAGGGCGCAGCTCTGCGCTGCTTCATCATTGACCTGCTCGCTTCACCATCCGGAAGGAGGAGCTGATGGCAGAGATGAAGGCAGAACTTGCCTGACGATGAGGTGGCTGCCATCTACAGATGTGCAGAGCACGATGGCAGATCGGCCTCGGACTTCATGCGCGATGATGTCCTCGAGAGAGTCGAGGACGCAAAGAATCTGGCTGCGCTTCGCGAGGCGCTTGCCCAGGATGACAGAACATGCCATTCCCCTGAGCAGGCCCTGCAGGAGCTGGGTATGCATTGACGCATTGCGGCTTGTGGCTGCACATGGCAGAATCCAGGCCATCCCCCCGCTGCCAGCCCTGCCAATTCTTCAGCCTTGCCTCTCGGCATCTTTCCCGTAGCATCTATGGAAGAGCCCCCTGCAGCTGCCCCGCTTCGGCACGACCACGAGCTTCGTTCCCTTGAAGACCATGTAGGAGTCACAGATGCGGTTCAGGTCCTCAGGCTGGTGGGATGCCACAAGGATGGATGCGCTTTCTTCTGCCATCCTGAACAGAGCGGCACATCCCCGCTCCGCCTTGTCCGGGTCGAGTGCATTGAGCGGCTCGTCCAGAAGGATATAGCTCGCCTGCGACGCATAGGCCATCGCCAGAAGGAGCTGCCGCTTCATGCCCTGCGAATAGGTGCGGACCGGACGTCCCGCAAAGCCTTCAATGCCGAGAAGAGCTGCTGCCGTCCCGCTCTCCGCGCCCGACTCCCAGAGCTCCTGCACGAGCTTCAGATGGAAGGTTCCCGTCTTCTGCGGATAGAGAAGGGATTCGCCAAGCCGCAGGGACGGAGGTACCCTCCCTGCTTGCAGCAGAAAGGGCATCCGAAGGTTCATGCTATGGCACAGGCCTACTTCCTGCGTCCCGTCGCGACACGCACGGCCTCTTCCGCATCGTCCGTGACGACAAGGCGGTCAAGGTCTTCGGGCGAGATGTTTCCAGCTTCGAGCACAGAGGTCCGAAGCCAGGAGATGAGGCCCTCCCAGTAGTCCTTCCCCAGAAGCACGAGCGGGGAGTAGTCCGTCTTGTGGGTCTGGATGAGGGTGACCAGCTCGAAGAGCTCGTCGAGCGTGCCGAATCCTCCCGGACAGACGATGGCGCCCGAAGAGTACTTCACGAACATCGTCTTCCTCACGAAGAAGTAGCGGAAGACCATGCCGATATTGACCCACTGGTTGAGCCCCTCTTCATGGGGAAGCTCGATGCCGAGGCCAACAGACGTGCCGCCTGCCTCATAGGCACCGCGGTTTGCAGCCTCCATGATGCCCGGGCCGCCACCGGTGATCACGGCAAAGCCTGCCTTCGCGATGCCCTTGCCAATCTCCTGTGCCTTCTGATACATCGGGTCGTCTTCTGGCGTACGTGCAGATCCGAAGACCGCAATGGCAGGCCCCAGCTCTGCCAAGGCACCAAAGCCGTCCACGAACTCTGCCTGGATCCTCAGCACCCGCCATGGATCTTCGTGGAGCCAATTGGTATCGTGTTCGGGTGCCAAAAGGTTGCCGGATGTCGTATGTGCCGGCACCATCTTGCCGCGCAGAAGGATCGGGCCCTTCATGTACGACGTATCAGGGTTCTCTTCCTCAGGACGCTCCCTGTGTGTGGCCACGCTCGTGTGGACCGCAACCAGCTTGTCCTTCAGAGCGTCCTTCTTCTCCGCAGCCTTCTTTGACTTCTTCTTTGCTGCCATATCTCTCCTTGTTCATTATTCAGCGCAGTGCTTTTCAGGGTAGCAGCGCTCTTTCCAATTCCTGTAAGGGTCCCGTACGCAATGCGTGAGCCGGAGTACAATGGCCCCACCACAACGGAAAGGACACCCAGAACATGGCAGAAACGCTCGACTTCACCCGCCCGCTCTCTGAGCTTATGGATACCCATCCTTCTCTCAAGGAAGACCTGCATGAGCTCGATATCGAGGTGAAAGACCCTACCGAGACCATCCCCCAGCTTGCAAAGAGGCTCGACGTCGGTCTCCCCATCATCGCAATGGCGCTCGAGGCTTCCGGATACACGGTCGAGGGCTATGACCCCAAGGACGATGAAGGTGCAGCCGACTCCCCGCTTCCCGATCTCATCGCAGCCCTCTTCGGCGTGGACAGGAACGGCAATCCCCTGCCCGACCCCGACTTCTCGCAGGAGTCCCTCTGCGCGACCGAGCTTGGCCATGAGCCGGCACCGGTGCTTCTCCATATGGAGGATGCTATCCGCCATGCCCAGCAGGAAGGCATCCTGCCGAAGGACGCCGGCAAGAAGGGCTGCGGCTGCCAGAAGAACGCTTAGGACAACACGGCACATCTGATGAAGAGTGGAAAGACGCCTTGAAGAGTCTTTCCACTCTTTTTCTTTGCGAAACCATGCCACGACCTGTAGGTTAGCTAGCTCACATAACGCGATACGTTGAAAACGCGCTAACGCGCTGAAACGTTTAGCGCATATGCGCTGGCGTATTTAGCGCATATGCGCTATTCAGTCCGGAGCATATTCGCCGGCATAGAGCGTGCTGCCTGCCTATAAAGGGACAGCTCCCGCACGAAGCAGGGGCTGTCCCAGGGGAGATAATTTGGGGGAATCGGTTCGGGAGATTAGAGCTCGAGGTTCTTGGACGTCTCCTTGCTGAACATGTGGATGACAGAGGTCGGGAATGTGTATTCGACCTTGTCGCCGAGACGGTAGTTGGCAGCGTGGCCGTTGCCCTCCTCCATCATGTTGACGACAGCGATGACATCCTGGCCGAGGCTCGTCATGTGCAGGTGCACCGTGGAGCCCATCATCTCGGACACATCGACCGTGCCCTCGAGGCGCGGGCCATCCGTGACGCCGAGCGTGAGGTGCTCAGGACGGACGCCGAGCGTGATGGTCTGGGACTGCACGTCGTGGGAAGCGAGGTTGGCAGCCTTGTCCTTCGGCACCTTGATCGTGACATCGCCGAGCTTGACGGCGTAGTCAGCGCCGGAGCGGACGAGGTTGGCGTCGAAGAAGTTCATCTGCGGCACGCCGATGAAGCCGGCGACGAAGAGGTTGGCCGGCGTCTCGAAGACCTCCTGCGGGGTACCGATCTGCTGGACCTCGCCGTCCTTCATGACGACAATGCGGTCGCCCAAGGTCATTGCCTCGGTCTGGTCGTGCGTGACGTACATGAAGGTCGTATCGATCTTCTGGCGCAGCTTGATGATCTCTGCGCGCATCTGGTTCCTGAGCTTTGCGTCGAGGTTCGAGAGCGGCTCGTCCATGAGGAGGACCTTCGGCTCACGTACGATGGCGCGGCCGATAGCGACACGCTGGCGCTGGCCGCCGGAGAGGGCCTTCGGCTTGCGGTCGAGGTACTGGGTGATGCCCAAGGTCTCTGCAGCCTCGCGGACCTTCTTGTCGATCTCGTCCTTCGGAAGCTTCCTCAGCTTCAGCGGGAATGCCATGTTGTCGTAGACGGTCATGTGCGGGTAGAGGGCGTAGGACTGGAAGACCATTGCGATATCGCGGTCCTTCGGCGCCACGTCGTTCATGAGCTTGCCGTCGATGTAGAGCTCGCCGCCGGAGATGGACTCAAGGCCTGCAACCATGCGCAGGGTCGTAGACTTGCCGCAGCCGGAAGGTCCGACGAGCACGATGAACTCGCGGTCCTTGATCTCGAGGTTGAAGTCCTCGACCGCGACGACGCCCTCGTCCGTGACCTTGAGGTTCGCGTTGTGCTTCTTCTCCGGCTCCTTCTTGCCGAAGTGCTTCTTCTTGGCAGGCTCCGTATTCGGATAGATCTTGGTGATGTGCCTGAGGCTCACATCGGACATGCTACTTACCGTCCCTTCCATAGAGGTGAGTCATCGCAGCGAGGCGCTGGACGAGCTCGGGGCTTGCCTGGCCCGGGAGCAGCCGCCATTGCCAATTGCCGCCCAGAACACCAGGAATATTCATGCGTGACTCAGAACCAAGCTCGAGGTAGTCCTGCATCTGAGCCACAAAGAGATTGGCAATGCTGCTCATGCCGCCGCGGATGAATCCCCAGACGAAGTCCTCGTCGGACTTGATGCCCAGGTAGTCGCACGCCATTGCGACATCTTCCGGTGCCGCCTCGTGCTTCCAGGCGATGAGCGGTGGATTGTCGTGCGTGCCGGTATAGCACACGCAGTTCCAGATATGGCAATGGGGCATGTAGTCCGATCCCCCATCGCGCGAATCGAAGGCAAACTCGAGCACCTTCATGCCCGGGAAGCCGGAATCGAGGAGAAGCTGGCGCACTCCAGGCGTGGGATAGCCCAGGTCCTCGGCGATGAACGTGATGTCGGGGAACTGCTCCTTCAAGAGTCCCACGAGCTTCATGCCCGGACCCTTGACCCAATGTCCGTTGCGTGCCGTCTTCTCGCCGTAAGGCACAGCCCAGTACGACTCGAAGCCGCGGAAGTGGTCGATGCGCAGGGCATCATAGAGCCTGCCTGCACCTGCGACGCGCTGGATCCACCAGGCGAAGCCGTCCTTCTCCATTGCGTCGTAGTCGTAGAGGGGGTTGCCCCAGAGCTGGCCGTCGGCGCTGAAGTAGTCAGGAGGAACTCCTGCCACCTCGTAGGGCACGTTCTTCTCGTCGAGCTGGAAGCACTGGGGGTTTGCCCATACGTCGGCAGAATCCATTGCGACATAGATCGGCATGTCGCCCAGGATCTTCACGCCCTTGGCATGCGCGTAGGCGCGGAGCGCTTCCCACTGCTTGAAGAAGAGGTACTGCACATAGATGTAGTAATCGATATCGTCCTTGAGCTCAGAAGCGTAGCGCTTGAGCGCTTCGGGCTTCCTCAGCCTTGCATCCTCGTCTGGCCACTCGTTCCAGGCGACCATGCCGAAGTGCTCCTTGATGCTCATGAAGAGGGCATAGTCCTCGAGCCAGGTGGAATTGGCCTCGCGGAACTCCTTGACCTCGGCAGCGTCGCGGGAAAGTCCGCGCTTTGCTGCCTTCCGGAGGAGCTTCGGCCTCATCTCATAGAGCAGAGCATAGTCGACGCGCGCCGGATCCTCTCCCCAGGAGATGCCCTCCACCTCGTCTTTCTCGAGGAGCCCATCTGCGACGAGCAGGTCGAGATCGACGAAGTAGGGGTTTCCTGCGAAGGCCGACGGACTCTGGTAAGGGGAGTCGCCGTAGCTCGTCGGCCCGACGGGAAGGATCTGCCACCAGGACTGCTTGGCGTCGGCGAGGAAGTCCACGAACTCATAGGCCGCCTCGCCCAAGGTGCCGATGCCATGAGGAGAAGGGAGCGACGATATCGGAAGGATGATGCCGCTTGCACGTTTCATGAGATGAAGCCTATCCCTTGACTGCGCCAGCTGCGACACCCTTGATGATGTACTTCTGGCATGCGAAGTAGAAGATGATGACAGGAATGATGGACATGAGGATCAGTGCCATCGTGGCGCCGAGATCGACTGTGCCGTAGGAGCCCTTCAGATACTGGATCTGGATAGGAATCGTGCGGTACTTGTTGATGTCAAGCACCAAGTACGGCAGAAGGTAGTCGTTCCAGACCCACATGATCTCAAGGATGCCGACCGAGATGAGCGTCGGCTTGAGCATCGGGAGCACCACGCAGAAGAACGTACGGACGGGTCCGCAGCCGTCAATGGCGGCAGCTTCCTCGACCTCGAGCGGGATGGACTTGACGAAGCCTGTGAACATGAAGATGGCGAGGCCTGCACCGAAGCCGAGGTAGACGACAGGAATCGTCCACGGGGTATTGAGCTTCAGGGTATCTGCCGTCTTCGAGAGGGTGAACATGACCATCTGGAACGGGACAACCATGGAGAAGATGCAGAGGTAGTAGAGGATCTTGCAGAACTTCGAGTTCACGCGGGCAATATACCACGCTGCCATCGAGCAGAAGAACAGGATCAGGAACGTGGAGAGCACGGTGATGAGCGCAGAGTAGCCTGCGGCCATCCAGAAGTTGTAGTTGCCGAACGTGACGCCGGTGATGAAGTTCTGCCAGCCTGCGAAGGACTCTGCCGTAGGCAGTGCGAACGTATCGGTCTTGACGAAGGTATTGAGCTTGAACGAGTTGATGACGACAGCGACGACCGGGAGCACCCAGATGAAGCAGATGATGGCGAAGATGGCCGTGAGGGCTGTCTTTCCGTGCTTTTCGGACGTGAGCGTCTGCTGTGCTTGCTTCATTACTGCTGCACCTCCCTGGAGCGGGTGTACTTGAGCTGTGCCAGGCCCATGGCGGCAACAAGGATGAAGAAGATCACAGCCTTGGCCTGTGCCACGCCGCGGTTCGCAGCGCCTGCCGTATAGAACGTGTTGTAGATGTTCAGAGCCATCATTTCGGTCGTGTTGATCGTCGAGCCATCGGCGAGCTGCGTGTACGGCAGGCCGCCCGTGAGTGCGAGGTTCTGATCGAAGAGCTTGAAGCCGTTCGTGAGGGTCAGGAACGTGCAGATCGTGATGGACGGCATGACATTCGGGATGATGACCTTGAAGAGGGTCTGCGCCTTGCTGGCGCCGTCGATCTTCGCTGCCTCAATCATGTCTTCAGGGACAGCCTGGAGACCTGCGATGTAGATGATCATCATGTAGCCGATCTGCTGCCAGCACATGAGGATGATGAGGCCCCAGAAGCCGTACTTCGTCTCCAAGAGGATCGAGGTACCGTACTGCTGCAGGATGCCGTCGAAGATCATTGACCAGATGTAGCCGAGGACGATGCCGCCGATCAGGTTAGGCATGAAGAAGATCGTGCGGAAGAGCGTCGATCCCTTGATGCCCTGCGTGAGCACATAGGCAACGAAGAAGGCAATCACGTTGATGAGGACCAAAAGGACGATTGCCGTGAGCGCCGTGTACCAGAACGAGTGCTGGAACGACTGGTCGGTAAGCGCTGCAGCGTAGTTGCCGAGACCAACGAACTTTGCATTGTTCGTCGTCTTGAACGAGCAGAACGACAGATAGATGCCCTGGATGAACGGCCAGACGAATCCAATCACGAAGGCAGCGGTGACCGGGAGGACGAAGAGCCATGACCACTTCTTCGTGGCACGAATCTGCGAATTCTCGGCCAAAGCCTTGCTTTTCATATCTCACTCCTTTGCTTGGAACGTAAGAGGGGCGGGAACCAGGCGCGAACGCGTCCGGCTCCCGCCCTTGCTGAGACTGATTCAGCTGGCCTTAGCCATTGACCTTCTGATAGTTGGAAGCCCAGCCATCGACGAAGGCGGTCTTGACGTCAGCCCAGGTCGTGTCGGAAGGATCGGCCGTGTAGGAGTTCAGAGCAGAGACGAGAGCGGCACGGTAGGCGTCGACGTTCGGCTGGAAGTTCGTTGCCCAGTCCATCGTGTAGCAGCCCTTGTCCGTGTACTCAGCTGCGTTGTTGAGGTAGGGGTTGTCGCCTTCCGGAGCGTTCTTGTACGGGAGGATGCCGAGGTTCTCGACCATGGTCTTGGAAGCGTCAGGATCGGAGACCAGCCAGACCATGAAGTCCATCGTGGCCTTCTTGTCCTCGTCGGAGGCGTTGTCGTTGATGGCCCAGCAGTTCTCGGTGCCGCAGTTGAGGCCGGCGTTCTCCTCGCCGTCAACGCCGCAGTAGTACGGGATGCAGCAGGAGTTTGCAACCTTGCCCTTGAAGTCCTTGTAGCCGAAGGAGCCGGTGAAGATGAAGGCCGCCTTGCCCTCTGCGAACTCGGTCACCGGGTCATGGCCGCCCGTTGCAAGCGTATTCGGCTCGACGAGGGAGTTGTTGATGGCGAGGTCGAAGAGGTTCTTGTAGTTCGGCAGGTACTTGCCGCTGATCGTGGCAGGAGCCTTCGTCCATTTGGAGCCGGAATCCTTCTCCTCGTAGAAGTACTCGAGGTTGGCAAGGTGGCCGGTGACACGCCAGGAAGCAGAGGGGTCGAGGTCGGTAGCGACGAAGGCGTCGAAGCCGAGCGTTGCTGCGTTCTTGTGGATGTCCTCGACGACGGTCTTGAGGGAAGCGAAGTCCTTGATGTCGTCGACGCTGTGGCCTGCCTTCTCGACGAGGTCCTTGTTCACGACGATGCCGTAGCACTCGTAGCAGTAGCCGATGGAGACCAGCTTGCCGGACTCGTCGTAGAGGTTGTAGTCATTCGTCGTGAGCTCGTTTGCGATGGGGGTGTCGGAGAGGTCCATTGCGTAGTCTGCCCACTCCTTGACGCCGGCCTGGTTGCCGATGACGAAGAGGGTCGGAGCCTCGGACTTGTCCATCTCGGACGTGAGCGTCTGCTCGTAGGTGCCGGAAGCTGCGGTCTGGACCTTGACCTTGACGTTAGGATACTTCTCCATGTAGTCGGAGGCGAGCTTCTGAGCTGCGGTATCGAGCTCAGGCTTGAAGTTCAGCCAATAGACGTTGCCGGAACGGTCGTCGGAGTTGGAGCTGGAAGAGCTCGAGCTCGAAGAATCGGAAGAGCTGGAGTTGCCGCAGGCAGCAAGACCAAGAGCTGCGAGACCTGCGCCGGCGCCACCGACGAACGACCTACGTGTAATCGACTTCATAGGAACTACTCCCCTTTCTTTGTCCGCCCTCCCTGGGCGGATGCCCTACAACGACTTAACGGTTCCACCAAGCCGCGGAGTCGTCTCCAACCGGATATGACGGTTGCCAGCACGTCCCTCAAGCACATCCACCAGAATGCGCACTGCTTCCTCTCCCAGACGATCCTTGGGCTGGCACAAGGTCGTCAGTGTCGGGATGAGGTAATTGGATATCTCGATGCCGTCGATTGCGATGACCGAGACGTCATCGGGCACGCGCTTTCCGGCATCGTAGAGGGCCTTGATAGCTGCGATCGCGAGCGTATCTGCGACCGCGAAGAGTGCGGTGAAATCCTCGTGCCTGTCGGCGAAGTCCTTCACGCACCTATAGGAGGAAGCGAGATCGAAGTCTGCCGCCTCCAGGACGAGATCGGGATCGGGCTCGATGCCCGCCTCACGCAGCGCCTTGCAGTAGCCTGCATAGCGGCGCTCGGAGATGGAGTGGTCTTCCGGGTTGTCCAGAAGGATCGCAATCCTTCTGTGTCCCCTCGAGACCAGGTACTTCACGGCACGCTCGGCCTCTGCCTTGTCGTCGATTGCGACGGAGGAGTAGCTCGAGCGATCGAGGTTGCCGAAATGGTTCGTATACGTGCAGCACACATACGGAACCGTGAGCCCCTGCATCTCTGCCTTCGTATAGTCGTAGCGGCCGCCGAGGAAGATGACGCCGTTCAGGCGCTTGGACTGCACGAGCTCCGTGGCGGCCCTGACCTCGTCGTCGGTCGTGGAGACCTGGTGCAGCACCATCGTGTAGCCCGCTGCCTCGCACCCATGCTCGATCGTGCGGATGATGGGCGTGAAGAAGGGATTCGAGATGCCACGGACCACAAGGCCAATGGCATTGACCTGAGTGCGGGCAAGGTCTCTGGCTGTGCTGTTCGGCGTGTAGTGCAGGTCGGACACAGCCTTCATGACCTTGTTTCTGACCTCGTCGGAGACGTCGGGATGGTTGTTGAGGACACGGGAGACCGTAGAGACCGAAACGCCGCAGTAGGCTGCGACATCCTTGATGGTCACTGCTCTCCCCTTCCATCCGTTACGTCCACCGATTCGTGAACGGTTGTTCCTGTACGCATAGCCGTTTCTGGTATCGTTTCTGGTAGCGTTACCGGAACCGTTGTCTACATAAAACCACCATCCCCTCATTCGGTCAATGCATGTGGGGCGAACGGTATTTTATGAGCGGCGAACGTTCGGAAAAGATTCTGCAAACGGTCTGCAAGGGTCCGGTCATGTCCCTGCAGCGCAAGAGAGAGGAAGGACTGCATGGCTGAAAGCACACCTTCTGCCCTGAGGCAGAAGACCATCTATTCCATCTTCGTGAGAAACCATACGAAGGAGGGAACCTTCAGGGCGGCCCAGGCTGACCTCGGTCGCATCCGGGCGCTCGGCACAGACTATATATGGCTCATGCCAATCCATCCCATCGGCAAGGTTGCCCGCAAGGGAGCGCTCGGCAGTCCCTACGCAATCTCTGACTACCGTGCCATCAATCCCGAGTACGGCACGCTCGAGGACTTCGCTGTCTTCGCCGACGCGGTCCATGCCCTCGGCATGAAGCTCATGATCGATGTGGTCTACAACCACACCTCCCCCGACTCCGTGCTCTGGCAGACGCATCCCGAGTGGTTCTACCACAAGCCAGACGGCACGCCCGGAAACCATGTCGGCGACTGGTCTGACATCATCGACCTCGACTACACGCACACAGAGCTCTGGGACTACCAGATCGAGACGCTCTGCCAGTGGGCACACTACGTCGACGGGTTCCGCTGCGATGTAGCGCCGTTCGTGCCGGTGGAGTTCTGGAAGCGCGCCCGCGAGGAGGTCGCAAAGGTCCGTCCTGACTGCATCTGGCTCGCCGAGACGGTACACGCCTCCTTCGGCGACCTTATGAGGAGCAAGGGGCTCAGCTGCGCCACGGACGACGAGGACTTCGAGGCCTTCGATATCGAGTATGAATACGATATCCGCGAGCTCTTCGAGGACGTGCTCAAAGGCAAGAAGCCGCTCTCTGCCTGGGCAGAAGCGCTCAATGGCCAGGAGACGCGCTATCCTGCCAACTACGACAAGCTCCGCTTCCTCGAGAACCACGATACGGAGCGCATCGCTTCCTTCGTGCACGACCCGAAGGCGCTTGCCGTCTTCACGGCTCTTGTCTTCTATCTCAAGGGCACGACCTTGATCTACGGCGGCCAGGAGATCGGCTCGACCTTGCGCCCCTCCCTCTTCGATAAGGACACGGTCCTCTGGGACTGGAGGCGCGCAGAGCTCGACGGACGCGACTTTTCCGACCTTATGGCACGCATGTCGAAGATCGCACACGAAGTCCTCGGCGGCGATGACACGTTCCAGGCAGCTGCAGACGACGAGCGGGGCATCATGGTCTGCCGCCGCGATGGCTTGCACCCGACGCTTGGCATCTTCCCGCTCAGGGGAAGGGACGCAGAGGTTGCCGTCGATCTTCCTGACGGCACCTATCGAAACCTCGTCACGGGCCAGCCTGTGACGGTATCCGATGGCACGGTCTCCCTTCCGGGCTGCGCCTGCATCATCGAGCGCTAGGCAGCCCATAGAGCTACGCAGAAGGCCCCGCACGCCACAAAGAGACGTGCGGGGCCTTCTCTTGCCTCTCTGTCGCTCTTACTGCTCGCGCAGGTAGCTCAGGAACGTGAGGGCAGCAAGCGAGAGCCCCTGCCCCAGGCGGTGCGCCATATACATCGTGCGGAAGGCGCGGATCTCGAGATGGTGGATCTCGAGCGTATCGGGGAGCTTTCCCAAGGCGAGCATCGGCAGAAGCGAGATGCCCAAGCCTGCATCGATGAGGGCAAGTATCGCATTGAAGTCAGACGTCTCGCAGCGCACGACCGCGTGCCTGAGCTCCTTCTGGAGAAGAGGGGCCGTCTCGGTATCTGCGATGAAGCGCTCGTCCTTCAGAAGGTCGATGGGGATGGAGCTGCGTCCCTCTCCGAAGTGCCCGCGCTTCGAGACGACGACGATCTCATCCTTGTGGAAGAGCTTCGAGGAGAAGGAAGCAGGATCGAGCTTCTTCGGCACGAAGGCCACATCGACCGCACCCTCCGTGAGGAGCTTCTCCGCCTCGCCGTACGTCGACTCCGTGATATCGATCTCGATGTTGGGATGGTCCTCGGCAAAGGCGCCAAGCGGGCGTGCGAGCTTCCAGGACACGATTGAGGAGGGGGCAGCGATGCTCACGTTTCCCGACTCGAGGCCATTGATATCGTCGACCTTCATGGTGAGGCACTCGAACGACTGCACGACGGCGCGTGCCTCGGGCAGGAGCCTTTCCCCTTCCTTCGTGAGCCTTACCGTGCCTCCCGCCCTCTCGAACAGGCGCACGCCCCAGTCCTCTTCAAGCCCCTGCACCATGCGGCTCACCGATGACTGCGTATAGCCAAGCTGCTGGGCCGTACGGGTGAAGCTTCCGCATTCTGCTGCCTTCACGAATGCCTGGAACTTGTGGATGTTGGCCTCCATGCAATCCCTCTCATTCCGCTTCGGCTCCGGCATGCCGGAGCGCAGCTGCGCATTGAGAGCGCCATGGGCTACAGGCCGCATCCGCACTCCTGCGTCTTCCAAGAGTCTATCTTCTACCACGGAATGGCCGGCATGCAGTTTCAATCTCTGGCACGGGTCTCCCGCTGCCGTTCACGGCACAATTTCCACCGTCCGGGATGCAGAACCCATAGTCTTATGGAGACAAGGTTCACACAGCCGTCTCTTTGGAGCATATATCTGCCACATCGGAGCAACGCAAAAAGGCCGGGCCTCCGAAGAGGCCCGGCCCACACCATCGATCTGTTTCGGGACCTAGATTCCCAGGGGCACCTTACAGGGCGCCCTTGATCATGATGTCGCCTTCCTTCATGATGACGTCCATCTTGTCCGGGTCGAGGTCGCGGATCTCCTTCAGAGGATCACCGTTGACGACGAGGATGTCGGCGAGCTTGCCAGCCTCGACGGAGCCGAAGTCGTTCTCGTGGTGCACCATCTTGGCGCCGTTGAGGGTAGCTGCGACGATGGCATCCATGTTCGGGATCTCGCAGTGCTCGACCCAGGCGTATACCTCATCGAGCGTCGTGTAGCCGTACGGCGTGGAGAAGCTGAAGGAGTCGGAGCCGACCGTCAGCGTGACGCCGAGCTTGTAGGCGCGGTTGAGGTTTGCATAGGAGCGGGCAATGCCCTTCTCTGCATTGTTCTTGCCAGGCCACTTGTCGAGCTCGGGCGTCCACTCGGGAGGATACGTCGCGTACCAGGACGGCAGGAAGCCGACCGTCGGCGTGAAGAACGTACCCTGCTGTGCCATGAGGTCCATGGTCTTGTCGTCGAGCTCGAAGCCGTGGATCAGCTGCTCTGCGCCGAAGCGGACGGAGTCATAGGCGGCAGAGATCGAGTTGTAGGAGTGAGACCAGACCGGGATGCCGACCATTGCGCACTCGTCGCAGACAGCCTTGATCTCTTCCGTGCTCATGAGCTGGGCACGTCCCGAGTCCCAGCGCCAGATGCCGCCGCCGGTTGCCCAGATCTTGATTGCGTCAGGGTTCTCGCGCAGGCGCATGCGGATGGCGTGGCGGAGCTCCCACGGACCATCTACCTGGTCACCCCAAGGATGGCCGTTCTTCGACATCTCGAACGGAAGCTTGTGGCAGTCGCCGTGTCCTGCCGTGCGGCAGAAGCCGAGGCCGGTTGCGAAGATGCGCGGGCCCTTCATGACGCCCATGTTGACGAGGTCACGGATAGCGATGCCGTTGCGGCCGATCTCGCAGACCGTCGTGAGGCCGTGGGTGACGGCGTCGTAGGCCTGCTTGACAGCGCATGCCTGCTTCTGTGCGACCGTCTCGATGACCCAGTCATTGTCGTTGTCCGTGAGGTTGCCGGAGAAGTGGATGTGGGTATCGATGATGCCCGGCATGACCGTCTTGCCGGTCGCGTCGATGATCTCGTACCCCTCAGGAATCTCCGTGGCCTCGCCGGCATACGTGATCTTCTTGTCGTCCACCAGGACAAGGGAATCCTCGACCGGAGACGCGCCGGTGCCGTCGACGAGTTTGCCGCCCTTGATAGCATACTTTGCCATTGCAAATCCTCCCAATCTTTCCAACCACGTTTCTTGACCAGCTATGCGTCGCCTTGTGGCGTATGCATACGTTTGGAGCTATGCAGCGTGCTTTGCTGCGGGGTGCGTGTCGGCTTCCGTGTGCTTGTTGCCGAAGGCAACGAGGATGAAGACGCCGATGAGGATCCAGGCACCCGTGATAATCCACTCGACCGTGTCGAGGGCTGCAGGGCTCATAGGCACGACCATGAGGCCGATGATGATGAGGCCGGCGATGATGGCGCAGGCGATGATGGGCTTGCCGCCATTGACCTTGTAGGGCCTCGGCAGATCCGGCTCGGTCTTGCGCAGCTTCAGGCAGGCGAAGCCGGCCATCGTGCAGGCGAAGATGAAGCCGAGCGATGCGACGTTCGTGAGCGGCACGAGCATGTTCCTGCCGAGGAAGGGGCCGACGAGCGTCAGCACTGCCATGACCGTGTTGGCCTTCTTCGGAGCGCCCGAGACAGGATCGAGCTCTGCGAACGAGGAGGGGATCATTTCCTTCCTGCCCATGGCGAGCATGAGGCGGGCAGAAGCACCGAAGAACGAGTTCATGGGGCCGAGAGGGCCGAGCGTGCCGATGATGAGCATCGCGATGTAGAAGAAGATGTTGATGCGCTCGAGGACGGCCAGGGCAGGCACGGAGGACTTCACGAACTCATGCCAGTCGATGATCGTGCCGAACGAGTAGATGCAGACGAGGTAGAAGGCACCCGAAGCAAGAAGCGCGATGGCCGGGATCAGGCCGAACTTCTTCCAGTCGAGGTTCGCGGAGGCTTCCTCCGCCTGCTGCGGAATCGTGTCGAATCCTGCATAGAAGAACGGCGTCATGACCAGGACTGCGACGATGCCGCCCAGAAGCGAGGTCGCCTCGGTGGAGCTGCCGCCTGCCGCGTCATGCACCTGCGAGAACACCGGAAGCGCATTCGAGGGGGATCCTGTCATGAACGAGATGACCATGGCCAGCACCATGCCGCACAGAAGCGCCTTCGTGAGGAAGCTCGAGAGCTTCGCGGCTGCGCCGGCACCATGGAAGTTGAGGTAGATGACGAGGATGGCAGCAGCGAGCGCGATGACGGTCGGCCAGAGATAGACATCGGCGCCGAGGATCGTGTAGAGCTTCACGGAGCGCAGCCATGCAAGGGCCGGGAACTCGGCGAAGCGGTCCGTCAGGAGCGTGGAGATCGCGATGGCCTCCCAGGGGCACAGCGGTGCATTGCCAAGCAGAAGCATCCAGCCGGTGAAGAAGCCGAGCTTGCGGCCGAACGTGCGGTCCACATACTCGATGATGCCGCCGGAGATCGGGATGGCTGCCGTCAGCTCGCCGAAGCACATGCCGATCGGCACGAGGAACACGGCACCGATCGCGAATGCGATCATGGCCGGAATCGGGCCGCCGCCCAGAACCATCCAGTCGCCTACCAGCAGCACCCATCCGGTTCCGATGATAGCGCCGAAGCCGATCGTGAAGAAGTTGAAGAGCGTCAGCTCCTTCTTCATGCCCCCTTCTGCCGGTGCAGTCTCTGCCATATCTCTCTCCCCTCGCATGCACTCGCCCTGAAGGCGAAGATCCGGTTTGCGGGCAAGATGTGCCCGGTGCCTTGTCTTCGGCACAATTCAATGTTCGGAGAATCGCCTGTATTTCGCAAAGGTTTCGGGGATGCTGCAGGGCCGAGAGGGAGAATGCGGACCCTGAGCGGATTATGTTCGCAAAGGCTAACATAGCAATGCACGCTAGGGGTCATTCGGATGCTACATCACCGCAGGTAGATGCCTATATATGAGATGCCGTTCATCCGTTTTGAAAAAACGGCAAACGGTTTTCAGATTGCGAACAGGAACGCCCGAAATATGAGCAGAGGCCCCTCCCGGCGCAATGTTTGCCGGAAGGGGCCTATGAAGCAAAACAGGATGCAGCTTTACGCAAACTGGGAGCGGTAGAGCTCCGCATAGACGCCATGCGCCCGCAGCAGCTCTTCGTGCGTGCCCTGCTCCACGATCGTGCCGTGGTCCATGACGAGGATGAGGTCGGCATCGACGATTGTCGAGAGGCGGTGCGCAATCACGAAGGACGTCCTGTTCTCCATGATGGCCTCCATAGCGCGGGTGATGGCCTGCTCAGTCCTCGTGTCGACGCTCGAGGTGGCCTCGTCGAGGATGAGCATCGCAGGGTCTGCGAGCATGGCGCGGGCAATCGTCAGGAGCTGGCGCTGTCCCTGCGAGATGCCTTCTCCGTCTGCTGTCACCATCGTGTCATAGCCCTTGGGAAGCGTCCTCACGAAGAAGTCCACATGCGCTGCCTTCGCCGCCGCCTCGATCTCCTCGCGCGTGGCGTCGGGCCTGCCGTAGGCGATGTTCTCTGCAATCGTGCCCTCGAAGAGCCAGGTGTCCTGGAGCACCATGCCGAACTGGCATCTGAGCTCGTGGCGCGGGATATCCCTGATATCGACGCCGTCGAGCGTGATGGTGCCGCCGTCTATCTCATAGAAGCGCATGAGGAGGTTGATGAGGGTCGTCTTGCCGGCACCCGTGGCGCCGACGATGGCGACCTTCTCCCCTGGCTCTGCGACAAGCGACACGTCGTGCATGAGCGTCTTCTCCGGACGATAGCCGAAGCGCACATGGGAGAACTCGATGCGACCACGCACCGGCTCGGGAAGCTCAGCGGGCTTCTCGGGGTCAGGCACGATCTCGTCCTCATCAAGCAGGTCGAAGACGCGCTCCGCTGCCGCCAAGGCACCCTGGAGCATGTTGACCGTGAGCGAGAGCTCGGTCAAGGGTTCCGAAGCTTCCGTCACATACTGGAAGAAGGCCTGGAAGACGCCTATCGTCATGCTCCCCTGAAGCAGCATGCCGCCTGCCATGATGCCGATCGTGACCTGTGCCAGGCGCACGATGAAGCGGATGGCAGGAGAGATCGCATTCGTGAGGAAGTCGGCATGCGCGCTCTCACGGGCAAGCGCCTCTGCCTCCGCCTCGATCGTAGCCTCGGTCTTGGCCTCGAGGCCATAGGCGGCAACGACGGCACGTCCTGCATAGGCTTCCTCGACAGAGCCCGTGAGCGTACCGAGCAGTGCCTGGCGCTTTGCTGCCACATAGATCGTGCGTCCTGCCACGATCTTTGTCACGAGGAACGTGGCTGCCGCAAAGGCGACGAAGACAAGCGTCAGGAAGATGTTGTAGGCGAGCATCATGATCACGGAGCCTGCAAGCATCGTGGCCGCGATGATGAGCTGGAGGAGCCCGCGCTGCAGGACCTCGGAGATCTTGTCGAGGTCGTTCGTCGCACGCGAGATCGTGTCTCCCGGCTTATGTGAGTCATAGTAGGCAAGCGGAAGACGCCCGAGCTTGTCTGCAATGCGCTCGCGGAGCTTGAGGTTGAGGCGCTCTGCGAAGGACTGCATGACCAGGGACTGGAGGGCATAAAAAGCCCAGGCGAAGGTCCAGATGCCAAGGTAGGCCAAGATTTCCTCCCCGCCATCGCCGATCCTCACGACATAGACCTCTCCTGCTGCAAACGCAGCCTGGATGTTCTTCCAGATGAGGTCCACAAGGCCCGCCGAGTAGGCGACCGCCCAGAGCGTTCCCACCACATAGAAGATGGCAGAGATCGATGCCACGACAAGGCGCCACCTCTGGTCTCCTGCAACCTCCCAGAGACGCTTCGCGGTCTCCCAGGGGTGCTCGGGCACCTCCTCTTCGAGCTCGTCGTCGGAAAGGGAAAGAGCCTTCTTCTGCTCTTCATCCTTTCGGCCTTCATGCTTCTTCTCAGCGCGCTGCATCTGCGCCACCTCCCCTCTCCTGGGACTCGACAATGTCTCGATAGTCCTGGCAGCTCTCCATGAGCTCGTCGTGCGTGCCGATGCCGGAGATCTCGCCGTCCTTCAAGACCACGATCTTCGCTGCATCGCGGATCGTCGAGACGCGCTGGGCAATGATCAGGACCGCCGCATCAGAAAGCTCATGCGAAAGGGCATGCCGAAGAGCTGCATCGGTCTTGTAGTCAAGTGCCGAGAACGAGTCATCGAAGATATAGAGATCTGCCTTCCTTGTGAGCGCACGTGCAATCGCCAGGCGCTGGCGCTGGCCGCCCGAGAAGTTCTTGCCGCCCTGGGCGACAGGAGCTGCGAGCCCTTCGGGAAGCTCTCGCACGAAGCTGGCCTGCGCGATATCGAGCGCATGCCAGAGCTCGTCGAGTGTGGCCTCGGGTGCGCCGTCACGCAGGTTCTCTGCAATGGTGCCGCTGAAGAGCCAGGCTGTCTGCGGCACATAGGCGATGCGGGACCTCAGATCCTTCTGCCTGATGTTCCTGATATCGTGGCCCAGGAACTCCGCCTTGCCTTCCGTCACATCGTGGAAGCGCAGCAGGAGCTTTGCAATCGTCGACTTGCCCGATCCCGTATTGCCGATGATGGCAGTGACAGCACCGCGCGGAATCGTGAAGTCCATGTCCTTGAGCGTATCCTCCGAGGCATCCGCAAAGCGGAAGGAGGCATGGTCGAAGGAGGCGACGTCCTGGATGCCTGTGCCATCGAGCTCTTCCGGCGTTACGGGGTCCTGGATGGCAGGCACAGCCGTGAGCACTTCCTGCGCACGCGCCATGCATGCCATGGCTCGAGGCATCTGCAGAAGCGCGAACTGCGCCATCATCGAGAACCAGAGGATGAGGATCGCGTACTGCACAAGCGCCGAGATCGAGCCAATCTGCATCGCATGGGCGCCGACACGATCGGCGCCGAGCCAGAAGATCGCGAACTCGACGAAGTTCATGAAGCAGAAGCAGGTGGCATCCGTGATTGCGAAGATGAAGTTCACGCGGATGGCGTTTCTGGCATAGTCCTCGAACGTCTCGTCGAGGCGCTTCTTGGCATGTTCCTCCTTGCCGAAGGCACGGATCACGCGCGTGCCGGTGATGGCCTCGCGCAGGCGCGCGTTCATGCGGTCGATGAAGCCCTGGAGCCGAAGGAAGATCGGTGCCGACTTCTTGATGGCAAGGGCGGAGATTGCAAGGATCACAGCCGTCACAAGAAGGAGGAGCTGTCCCATCACGGCGTCTGTCGAATAGGCAAGCACGATTGCGACGACGCAGGTCACCGGGAAGGGGGCAAGCATCACGAATGACATGAGCAGCGTCTGCTGCACGACGTTGGCATCAGAGAGCGTGCGCGTGATCATGGAGCCCGTGCCGATCTGGGCAAACTCCGTGCCGGAAAGGTCGAGCGACTTCTTATAGACCGCCACCCTCAGATCGCGTCCCACATTGGCAGCAAAGCGCGAGGCTATCCAGTATGAGGCGACGCATCCTCCCGAGCCTATGACCGAAGCAAGCAGCATGGCTGTGCCATGGTGGATGAGCTCAGGCGTTCCTGCCCCCTCAATGGCAGCATTCATGAGAGCAGAGAGCTCTGTCGGAATGAAGAGCATGCCGCAGATATCGCAGAGCAGAAGCACGAGCGCAGCTACAGCCATCCCTCTGTAGGGACGTGCCAGCTTCACGAGAAGCGCCCATGAGGACTTCCTCTCAGCGGCTTTCGTCATTTCCATCTTCTGTCTCCTCCTTCCTTTTCTCTCTCAGAGCATCGATCTGACGGTCGATTGCCTCCGCATAGGCCCCGACGAGGCGGACAAGCTCTTCCTGGTCATGGGCCGAAAGGCCTGCAAATGCCCGCGTCTCTGCCTCCATGGCAGGCACGAGCCGCTCCTCGCAGAGGGCACGTCCCGCTTCGGTCAGGAGCACGACCTTGCACTTGCGGCTTCCCTCCTCGAACTCGAGGCGCACGAGCCCCTTTGCCTCGAGCGACTTGATAGCCGTATTGACGGTCTGCCGCGAGTAGGCAAAGGACTGCGCAAGCGAGCGCTGCGTCGCCTTGCCGCCGCAGTAGACGATCTCATAGAGCATCCAGTAGGCAGCATCAGACAGCCCGCAGCCCCGTGCCAGCTCATAGTAGAGGCGGTCCGACTCGCGGTAGAGCACGTCGAGATCTCGTGCGGTCGGTGCGTGGGCAGTTTCCTGCCCGTCTTCCCTCTCCATCGTTCCTCATTTTCATCCGGTTTCGGACAATGCGGAAGGTACATTAATCCGTATCCGGACAATTGTCAATGAGCTGCCGAGATTTTCTTGAGGTTCTTCCGAACTCCAGAAATCCCGATTCCGGTGTCTTGCCCTGGCCTCGGTATATGCACCCCGAATGAGGGCACGTAATCTGTCAGAAGAAGATTTCAATACCGCAGCGCCGCTGCGGCTGGAGGTGCACCATGAACGGAACAATGCTGCAGGGATTCTCGTGGTACCTCGATGCGGATGGCACGCACTGGCGCCGCATCGCCGAGGATGCGCAGCTCTTTGCCGACAATGGCATCACAGCCGTCTGGCTGCCTCCGGCCTACAAGGGCTCTGCCGGCGGGGTGGATGTCGGCTACGGCGTCTACGACACCTACGATCTGGGCGAGTTCGACCAGAAGGGGTCTGTCCGCACGAAGTACGGCACGAAGGAAGAATACCAGGCTGCCATCAATGCCCTCCATGATGCAGGTGTCCAGGCGCTCGGCGACATCGTGCTGGACCACCGGCTCGGCGCAGATGCGACTGAAGAGGTCACAGCCCAGGAGATGGACTCGAGGAATCGCGAGAACCCCATCGCAGCGCCCCGCCAGATCCAGGCGTGGACCCGCTTCACATTCCCGGGACGCCACGGCAAGTACTCCGACTTCCAATGGGACTGGAACGACTTCCACGCGGTGGACTGGGACGAGGCCACAAAGAGAAGCGGCATCTATCTCTTCTCCGGCAAGCACTGGAGCGAGCAGGTCGACCACCGCGACAACGGCAACTACGACTACCTCATGGGTGCCGATGTCGACGAGATGTATGAGCCGGTCTACAACGAGCTCCTGAAGTGGGGCAGATGGTATCTCACGGCCTGCGACCTCGATGGCTTCCGTCTCGATGCCTGCAAGCATATGGACAGGCAGTTCTACCTCGACTGGCTCCCGACCCTTCGCTACGAGTTCGGCCGCGAGCTCTTCACGGTCGGCGAATACTGGTCTCCCGATGTGGGCGAGCTCGAGAGCTACCTTGGCCAGGAAAAAATCATGAGCCTCTTCGATGTGCCGCTCCACTACCACCTGTTTGCCGCCTCGAGCTCCTTCGGCGATTTCGACCTCAGGACCCTCTTCGAAGGCACGCTCGTCTCGGCAGATCCCTGGCACGCCGTCACATTCGTCGAGAACCATGACACGCAGCCGGGACAGGCCCTCCAGTCCTTCGTGCAGAGCTGGTTCAAGCCAGCTGCCTATGCGCTCATCCTCCTTCGCCAGGATGGCTATCCCTGCGTCTTCTACGGCGATCTCTTTGGCATGCCGAACGACGGCAACATCCCGGCGGTCCGCGAGCTGCCACTTCTCATGGAGCTGAGGCAGCGCTTTGCCTATGGGCAGCAGTATGACTACCTCGACGATCCCGACACGATCGGCTGGACACGCGAAGGCGACGCCGACCACGGCATGGCGGGCCTCGCCGTCATCCTCACGGACAGGAACGGCGGCAGGAAGCATATGTATGTCGGGCCGAACCACACAGGCGAGCATTGGTGCTCTGTCATCGGCCCTGAAGACTTCCCCATCGTCGGTGACGATGGTTGCATCGACTGTACCTGTGCACCGGGATCCATGAGCGTCTATCTGCCCGAACGTGCAGCAGAGGTGCTGGCAAACGACACGATCCGCTACAGCCGCGATGCACCCCGCGACCTCACGAAGGAGCTGCCGACGCCTGAAGAAGCCCTCCACCTCGCAGAGAAGTTCGAGGAGAAGGCAGAGGACGACGGCACTGAGGCCTAGAGTCCCATCTCGTACCACGCAATGAGATCGTCCACGACGAGGCCGTAGGACTTGACACCTTCGGTCTCGCCGAAGCTCTTGAGATAGCTGTTGTTGACAGAGGTTCCGACCTCTTCGAACGTCCCCTCATAGGCCGCATAGTGCTCCTGCGTGGCGGCACGGTCCGCAAAGACAAGCCTTGTGCCGCTCTCATTGGCAGAAAGCGCCTCTGCGACCACGTCCTGGGCACGTGCCGGATCCTGGGAGTAGAGGGCATTCAGGCAGCAGGCAAAGGCGTCATAGTAGCCCGAGTAGACGAAGCGGACATCCTCGCTCGTGCTGGATGCGAGGAAGGCTGCGAAATTGGCGTCTTCCTCGCTTGCGATGCCGAGACGATGTGCCGCCTCATGGCACATCGTGAATGGCAGCTCTGCCGCTGCATCATCGGCAGGCACGCTCGCCTCGCCTGTTGCCGCCCAATACATGCCGGTATGTCCGCTATAGAGGAGCGGCTCTCCGAAGAGCACAAGCTCCTTCACGGGCGCCGTGCTGCCCGAGAGGAAGGGATACTGCTCCGAGAGCACAGTGTATGAGGAGCCGGCAATCTGTCCCAGCTCGGAGAAGTCCTGCTCTGCGAGCGATCCGTCGTCGTTTCTGGGGACAGACGCAGCTGCATCGGCGGCACGCCCCAGGTAGTAGCCTGTGGCTTCTGCAAGCTCGTCTTCCGAGTACTCATGCACGGGCAGGTCCATCTCTTCTGCAAGCGTCGGCCCATAGTGGTTGAGCGCCCACCCGTCCACGGCAAGCGCTGCGACAGCCGCCAGGAAAAGAAGCGTCCAGGATGCCCACGGAAGGAGCTTCTCGCGCTTCCAGAGCCTCCGTATGAGCGTGAAGACAATCCAGATGGCCGCTGCCACAAGGCCGAAGTCCCAGAGAGCGAAAGGTGCCCACGATGTAAGCCCGGCAAGGACGGAGGCAAGGCTCCTCGAGAAGTCGCGGTAGGCCGGGAAATAGGAGTCCGGCGAACTAGAAAAAAGAAGCATCAGGATGGGGCAGGAGGCAAGAAGGACGCAGGGCAGAGCCAGACGCACACGCACCCAGACCGGGCGCTCCTCCTTCTTGGTACGTCTGCGCGTGCCTTTCCTCTTCTTCCCCATCGTTTCCTTTCCAGCTAGTCTTCCTCTTTGTTCCCGCGCTTCCTGAGACGCACGAATCCGATCACAGAGACCAGCACGACAGAGGCACCCAGGAAGACGAAGAGCCAGCCTGTCGGGATGAGCCAGAAGCTCTCATGCAGGATGCCCTCTGCATCGATATATTCCACGGTATGCGCCTTCACGAACCAGAGCGCAATTCCTGCGAGCATGAGCACGGCACCCATGGCAGCTGCCAGCTCGAAACGCTGCTCCCTCGCACCGTCTGCTCCATCACGTACAAGCTTTTCCTTCATCTCGCTCTTTCCATCCTTTCCGAGGATCAGGGTGTCGAGAGAGATGCCATAGGTCTCAGAGATGCACACGATCGTCTCGATATCGGGCAGGTTCTTGCCCCGCTCCCAGTTCGAGACCGACTGCCTCGTCACGCCGAGCGCATCTGCCAGCTCCTGCTGTGTCAGATGATGCTCTGCACGCAGCTCCTTCAGTGCTTCTATGATCTCTGCCATGGCACTCCCTCCTCTCCTCGGATGCGCATGGAGAAGCTCAGTCCAGCATACAGGAAAGCATCCCCTGCATGCGGCCTTGAGCCCAGCAAGGCGTGCTTGCTCTGCCTTCTATCAGGCCTTATGCACTGCAGCGCTTTCTGCCTCAGCCGCTTTCTCTGCCTCATCGAAGCTCTTCAGGCACCCTCTTGCCATGGGTATCGTCACGGCAAAGGTGATGAGATCGGAGACGGGCTGCGCGATCTGGAGGCCGAAGAGGCCAAGCGTGTGGGAGAGAATCGTGACGACGGGACCAAGGACAAGCCCCAAGCGGCAGGCGCCGAGGATCGTGGCGCTCCACATATGCCCAGAGGTCTGGAGCATGAAGTTCGTGATCATGGAGGCACCGGTAAGCGCGATCGAGAACGACGTAAGCCGGAGCGTCAGCGTGCCTACCGCGACGACCTCAGGGTCGTCCCGGAAGAAGCCGATGAGGTTCGGTGCGGAGATGCAGGTGACGATGCCTATGGCCAGGACCGAGATGGAAGCTGCCTTGAGCGAGAAGAAGTACCCTTTGCGCACGCGGTCATAGCGCTTCGCGCCGATGTTATAGCCAAGGACTGGCTGGTAGCCCTGGCCGATGCCGATCTGCACATAGTTGCCGACGCCCGTGATCCTCTGGACGACCGCCATAGCGGCAACGGCCGCATCACCGAAGGGGGCCGCCGCATCGTTCAGGAGCGTCGTCGCGACACCGAGCATGCACTGGCGGACGAACGACGGCACGCCGCCGTTGTTGATCTCCCGGAAGAGGGCCTTCGAGAAGCGGACATATTTCCTCGAGAGCGGGGTCGTGCCGATCTTCTGCATCTCTGCGACGAGGAGGCAGAAGCTTATGAACTGGCAGATGATATTCGCAAGCGCAGAGCCCGCAATCCCCATGCCCGCCCCGAAGATGAGGAGAGGCGAGAGGAAGATGTTGAGCACGGTGCCGCACATGATCGCAAGCATCGAGAAGAGGCTCTCCCCCTCGAAGCGCAGCTGCATGTTGAGCATGAGGGAGCTGCACATCCAGGGAGCGCCGAGAAGGATGATGCCGATAAAGGACTTGGCATAAGGAAGGATCGTGGGCGTCGCTCCTGCGACGAGGCAGAGGGGCTCGAGGAAGAGATTTCCCAGAAGCGCAATCAGGATGCCGCAGGCAAGCGTGCAGACGATGCCCGTGGATGCCATCACGCAGGCATCCTCTTCCCGGTGGGCCCCGAGGTCGCGCGAGATCGCATTGCCTGTGCCCTGACCGAAGTAGAAGCCGACGCCCTGGATAGCCGTCATTGCGACGAAGGCGATGCCTATGGCGCCAGAGGCCGAAGTATTGATCCTGCCGACGAAATAGGTGTCGGCGAGGTTGTAGACCACAGTCACGAGGTTCGAGAGGATCGATGGCCAGGCCATCGACAGGACGAGGGGGGCCGACCGGCCTCTCCGTCATCTCCCTGTATCTCTCTTCTGCTCCCATGGCGGCACGTGCCACGAGCATCTGCTTCAAGTTCTTCATAGTGTCCCATGGTACGCGCATCAGGTTTCTGCCAGAGTACGGGTCCCGATTTCAAGAAGTCGGCGCATTTCCTCGCTTCTTCAATTTTATATTGTGCGCAATTATATTTTGCGCTATATTATCCTCGAAAAGAAGCCAAGCTCTCAAGGAGGACCTATGTCGCCCATCACCATCATTCTCGCCGTGCTTGTCGCAGCGGAGTTCTGCTTCATCTTCTATCTCGAGACCATCGCCACGACCTCTGCCCGCACCGCCAAGGTCTTCAACATGACTCAAGAGGAGCTTTCGCGCGACTCCGTCTCCACCCTCTTCAAGAACCAGGGCGTCTACAACGGTCTCATTGCCGTGCTTGTAATCTGCGCGCTTCTCCTCCAGAGCCCCCTTGCGCTCATCTTCCTCATGCTCTATATCATCTGCGTAGCAGCCTACGGAGCTGTGAGCTCGAATCCGAAGATCCTGCTCCAGCAGGGCGGCCTTGCCATTCTCTGCCTCCTGAGCTGCATCATCCTCTAAGCATCAGGAAGAAGTGTCATGCCATGAAGCCAGCGCCAAGCATCGAGGAGTCCACACGGTCTGACAGGCTCTGGTATATAAAGGACCGCTTCCCCTGCATCGCAGACTGCGACCAGTGCGGCTTCTGCGCTGCCTACCATGGGCAGGACCCGACCGAAGCCTATTCAGACTACATAGAGGGCAAGGCAGAGTTTCTGGAAGTCTCTCTGCGCTACAGGCCGTAAGAGCACAGGAGGGCGGAGCTCAGGCTCCGCCCTCCTTCTTCATGCTCAGAGCCTGTCGAGGAAGTTCACGATGCCCATCTCGGCATGTCGCCTCGAGGCATAGAGGAAAAAGACTCCCAGGAAGAGCGCTGCCGCATCCTTGGCAGCATTGCCGCGGGGCTCGAGCGTCTGAGGTCCCAGGTGCCTCTCCCACCATCTCGGGAAGACAGCCCTGAGAACGAGAAAGATGAGGCAGCCGATGACAGCGCCCAAGGTATTGGCAATGAGGTCGTCGATGTCCGTGACGCGGAAGTTCAGGAGCTGCGAGAGCTCGATTGCAAGCGAGAAGAGAAAGCCGAAGAGCGCTGCATGGCCGATCCGGTCGAAGCCTTCCCAGCAGCAGGGCAGCAGGAGCCCGAGCGGCACGAAGAGCACGACATTGAGTGCCCAGGCCGTCCAGTTCAGATAGGCATCGAAGGGCACGAGATTGATGTTCAGCATCGTCCGGAGCGATGTGCCACGCCAGAGGTCTGCGAAGGTCCCTACCCCGCAGATCCAGAGAATGGAAAAGAGACAGATGCCGAAGAGGGCCACCGCCAGCCGATGCGCCCACATGCTGGGCCGCTTGGATGCGGACGTCTGCTTGCGGCGAGCGGAGACATGGCTCCTGTGCGCATTCACGCCGGAAGCGATTGCGTAAGGGACAAGAGCGCATACTGCCTCATAGCCAAGTGCCACGATTGCACGCATGGATGTCTGCCTCCTCCGCTTTCAGATTCGCCCTCGGAGAGGCAAGCATAGCAGCAGAGAGGCTGCCTGCATCCTTATCACACAGGAAGTGACCAGGCTGCCCATATCCATAATCGCTTTGCGCCACACCGCAAGGTTTCCGGCATTCCGGATTCCCAGTTCTGGCCACCTTTTCCAATTGCCGCTTATCCGCTTGCCGCCTGCTCTTCCGCTTGCCGCTTGTCGCTTGCCCCTTGTCGCTTTCCCCAACAGAGTCGTACGGCACATCCGCTGGCCTCTTAGACGGCTTGCCAGTTTTCCTGAAATTTCTAGCAGGCATAGTTTTCCTAAGATTGCAAAAGATATCAAGGAAGCGTTGGCAGAGAGGAGGGATGCAGCGGCAGCACACATCAATCCCTTCACACTTGGATCCGGTCGGGTCCCGCCTGTCATGGCAGGCTACGGCAATGCGATAGAGAGCATCGAAGATGCCTTCCGGAATGGCCCTGGGGACCCAAACCTGACAGGCATCTTTGACGGCGCACGCGGAGCCGGCAAGACAGCGCTTCTGACGCTGCCTGCAGATGCAGCAGAAGAGTGCGTCTGGATTGCTGCACGTGTTTCAGCTGTTCCTGGCATGCTGGAAGACATCCTCGTGCAGGCGGGAAAAGTGCTCTCTGACGATGTCTCGCGCACGCATCAGCTCTATAGGCACGAGGGAAGCCGGCACGCTGGGACAGGAAGAGGACGGCCGGAACTGGAGGTCCCGTCTTGAGAGCCTGCTCGATGCTCTTGAAGCTTCCGGCACAGGTCTCCTGATAATGGTCGACGACGTGCGCGACTTTGATGAGATGGTGCAGCTTGCATCGGTCTATCAGCATCTTGTATCTGCAGGCAGAAGGATTTCACTCCTTATGGCGGGCCTTCCCTCTGAGGTGTCGCGCATCCTCAATGACCAGCCAATCTCTTTCCTTCGCAGAGCCACACGCTACCATCTTGGCCGTATCGACGACGCGGACATGCGGAAGGCTCTCGCAGGGACCATCGAAAGCGGCGGCAGGACAATCGAAGCATATGCCCTCGAAGCAGCCATGAATGCTTTAGGCGGCTTCCCTTTCATGATGCAGCCCGTCGGCTACCGCATGCGGACCCAGGCTGAAGGAGATGCAATCGATCTTTCTGCAGCCGAACGTGGCATCGAGACCGCGCAGCAGGAAATGCGCATGAACATCCTGGAGACCACCTATCAGGAGCTTTCCGATATGGATATCGCTTTCATAGAGGCGATGCTTCCCGACGAAGGGCCCAGCTCGACCGCCGAGATTGCCAGACGCATGGGAAAAGCTCGGCCTATGCCTCCCAATACCGCAGGCGCCTGCTTGAGGAGGGCGTCATCGGCATGTCCGGACGCGGAAAGGCAAGCTTCGAGCTGCCGGGGTGGCGGGCATTCATAGAGGAGAAGCTCGAAGGGGGCGGAATCTGCAAAGGCCTTCTCGCCTTCTTATGAAAGAAGCCGGAGGAATTGCTCCCTCCGGCTGTCATTTCAAATGGTCGGGTTGACTGGATTTGAACCAGCGACCTCTCGGTCCCGAACCGAGCGCTCTACCAAGCTGAGCCACAACCCGTCAGCAGACGGTACTTTAACAGAAAATCTGGCTCGAGTCGACCACTTTTGAAGAAATTGCCCACCAATTTCTGTTTTCTTTTGCGTCGCAGGCCACTTTTTCGGCTGCAGAGGCACTGTCGCAGATAGCAAAAAGGCAGGCTCCTGAGCCGCTGACCTGCGCATTCAGGACATGAGGGCGAGATCTCAGCCACGCAAGCGCACGCCCGAGCTCCGGCTCGAGAGCAATCGCTGCGGCAGCAAGATTGTTTGTGGACTTTTCCACAATCGCATCCTGATTGCCTGTCTTGAGTGCCTCGAGATAGGGCACAAGCGGCGGCAGTGCCTGAGGGTCGCGGTCGAAGGCTGCATAGGCATCCTGGGCACAGGATCCCATGACAGGAGGACGTACGACCGCAAGTGCGAGCTGAGGCGTCGGGAACTGCTCCTGGAGCACATCGCCCGCGCCGGCAAGATAGCTCACGTCGGGCTTCAGGAAGAACGCGACATCGGCTCCGATGCTTCGGGCGATATCCACAACACGGGAATCTTCCGGGTCTATGCCCCAGAGCTGGCAGGCGCCACGCAATGCTGCCCCCGCATCGGTCGAGGACCCTCCCATGCCGCTTCTCTCGGGGATATGGCGCTCGATATGGACCGCAAAGGCAGGATTATGCCCAAACGCCTTTCCAAGCGCCTCTACGGCACGATAGGTCGTCGTATCGTCCATATGCGCCCTGATGCCCGGCTCGCAGGTGACGCTCAGTCCCTCAGCAGGCGTGAGCGTGACCACATCGCCGAAGTCGAGGGCCGCCATGACAGAATCGACGCGGTGATAGCCACGTTCGTCCCTGTCTGTATGGACACCGAGATAGAGATTGATCTTGGCAGGCGCCTTCACGGCGAGGATATCCACCTTGCGCACCTCCGCTCCGAGATTCATGTATGCAAAAAGAGATGCCCCGGAACAGCTGCTCCGGGGCATCAGGGGTTCTCAGCTGCTTCCCTCTATCTTAGAGGGCTGCAGCGCACATGCAGGCTACTCTTCTGCGACGTAGTCGAAGAGGCGCTCGCCGGTATCGGCGTCGAAGACCTCCACACCGCCCGTCAGCACATCGACATACTGATAGGACTGGCGGTCCTTGCGGCCGCGGCGCTCCTCGATCTCGACGACGAACAGCGACGGATGCACCTGTACAAGGACGCCGGTTCCCTCTACAATACGGGAACGGCCCATGTTGGCACGCACCTTGATGCGCTGGCCCTCGAGTGACTTGAGCTTGTCGTGAATCTCGTCCACACGGTTGACGGGCGGCATATCGATATCCATGAAACGGCCTCCTGACTTTCTGTACGGCTGTTCAAAATTCAGCAAGAAGCTATCTTACACCTGTCCATAGACTCTTCACATTCTGGGCCTCTGACCTTGGCGGAAGCGTGAAGAGGCGCTGCAAAGCTTAAAGGTCTCACCGTATTGCACAAGAGGTGTACACTCGCCTTGTCTAGCAAACAGACAGTGTATGAAGGAGTGCATCCTATGCATCAGGAACGCATCCAGGCCGTGCTGGCAAACCTGGAGAAGCAGGGCTGCCATCAGGCCGTGGTCTCTGACCCCACATCCATCTTCTATCTCACGGGCTACTACACGGAGCCCTACGAGCGCTTCCTTGCGCTCTACGTGAGCCCGAAGGAGTGCGTGCTCTTCGCGAATCGCCTCTTCCCGGACGCCACGCCTTTCTGCCCCGAGGTCGTCGTGCACGACGATACGGAAGATCCGCTGCCGGCGCTGATCGAGCACATCGACCACACCTCCGCGCTCGGCCTCGACAAGATCTTCCCGGCGCGCTGGGTGCTGCCCCTGATCGATGCGAAGGCAGCTCCGTCCTTCATCCTTGCCTCCAAAGCCGTGGACGACGCACGCTCCATCAAGAGCGCTGAAGAGCAGGAGCTCATGCGCGAAGCCTCGCGCGTGAACGACAAGGCAATGGAGTGGCTCAAGAGCCAGATCAAAGAGGGCGTTACCGAGCAGAGCATCGCAGAGGGCCTCCTTGGCACCTACCGCTCGCTTGGTGCCCAGGACCACTCATTCGCCCCGATCGTGAGCTTCGGCGCCAATGCGGCAGATCCTCACCACGAGCCGGATGGCACCGTCCTCAAGCGTGGCGACATGGTGCTCTACGATGTGGGCTGCAGGAAGGATGCCTACTGCTCCGATATGACCCGTACCTTCTTCACGGCAGAGCCGACCGAAGAGGAGAAGCGTGTCTACGAGACCGTGCGTCATGCCAACGAGGCGGCAGAGGCCCTCGTGAAGCCAGGCGTCACGTTTGCAGAGATCGACCTCTGCGCTCGCCACATCATCGAGGACGCAGGCTACGGCCCCTACTTCACGCACCGTCTGGGACACCAGATCGGCCTCAACGACCACGAGCCGGGAGATGTCTCCGCAACGCACGACGAGGCTGTGCGCCCGGGCCAGTGCTTCTCGATCGAGCCGGGCATCTATATCCCGGGCAGGATCGGCGTCCGCATCGAGGATCTCGTAATCGTGACCGAGGACAGCTGCGAAGTCCTGAACTCCTACCCGAAGGGAATCCAGGTCGTCGATTTCTGAGAGACAGTCCATCCTTCCAAAGAGCAGGGCAGCCCCGTCCCGGATCTTTCCGGGACGGGGCTGCATTCTCTGCACCGGATTTCTGGAAATGTCCAGGCCATCGCAAGCGCCCGATGTGGAGGCGCTGCCTCCGCGCCCTGTCCCAGCCTCTGCAGGGCAGCATAGGGCGCTCCATGCCATGGCAGCTCAGAGCATCAGCAGCCGTGGCGGGGCGCTACCAGGACATATGAGGAGGGGCTGGCTCCTGAGAGCATCCCCTCAGCCGAGATGCTGGCCACGATATGGTTGCCGTCGAACGAGATCTGAACCGTGCATCTGCGCGTCGAATCGAGCTCGCGCGTCTGCACCAGAAGCGTCGACGGGGATATCCAGGCAAAGGAGCCAAAGGCGGCCGGCGCTGCCCAGGAGGGCGGGACTGCGATCTCGGAGGATGCCGTCGCAAACGGGAAGAGGCTGCCCACCGGGCGCTTTCCCGCTTCCAGCTTCCGCCACGTTCCATAGCCCGCCTGCATGCTGAAGGTCTCCCCACCCCTTTCAAGCTCGACCAGAAGCTCTGGCACAGTACCCTCGGAGGCAGCGATCCTGAGCGACGTGAAGCCCTGGGCGCCATCCAGCGGACGCAGAATCCCTTCGGCGGGAATCGGCACGAAAGGAGAGCGGGGACGCCCCTGCGGGCAGGGAATGCACGAGAGGTCCTCGCTGCCGGCCCCTTCCAGCTCATGGGCAAGCGCTGCTTGCGGCAAGGCCGGCCTCCAGCAGGGAGCGACTCCCAGCACGTCGTAGAGGGCATCCATCAGAGGCTTCGAGCCTGTCGTGGAGCTCGAGGCCGCAACGACCAGACGCTCCTCGGGCAGGACATAGCAGAGCTGTCCGAAGAGCCCGGCACACCTGAACCCTCCCCCTGCACACATCCAGAACTGATAGCCGTAGCCATTCCTGTCCTCGGTGGCAGACGCTGGATAGAAGGGTGCCGTCTCTGCCTGCCGCGTGGTTGCTGCCGCAACCCACGCGCGCGGTATCAGCTGCCTTCCTTCCCATCTTCCTCCATCGAGCAGACACTGCCCGAACTTCGCGAGATCGGGCGTCGCAAGATGCAGGCCAAAGCCGCCTGTCGCATGCCCATGGCGGTCATGCTCCCACCACCAGTGCACGATGCCCATAGGAGCAAAGAGCCTCCTGGCAAGGAATGCATCTTCCGGCACGCCCGATACGCGCTCGACCAGCATGCTCAGCAGATGCGAGCACAGCGAATTGTAGAAGAAGACGCTCCCCGGATCGTGGGCAAGCGGCTTTCCGGCAACGCCTTTGGCCCAGTCGTCGTCTCCGGCAAGCGCCGGCTCTGCGTCCTGCCCCATCTGCATGGTCAGAAGGTCACGGACCGTCACATCGAGAAAGCGCGGATCGGCCACATCTGGGGCATACTCCGGAAAATAGGAGATCCATGGCCAGGAAAGCACGATCTTGCCCTCGTTCTCGAGCATGCCGACAGCGCATGAGGTGAAGGACTTCGTGACCGAGTAGAGCGGATGGACCTGATCGAGCGCAAAAGGCGCCGAAGAGTGCGCGAAGGCCACCTCTCCATCCTGGCGCACCACCACAGAGCGGACCTCGATGCCCCGCTTCCTGAGAAGCTCGAGGTATCTGGTTCCGCATGATCTATCGAATTTCACAGCACATCACTTCCAGCACATACGATAGTGTCTCTGGCAAGATGCCCCGCTCCAAGAGCGGGGCATCGCCTGAAAGCACAGAATCTGGAGCCTTCTCTAGGCAGCGTCTGCGCGAGGCTCGTCCTTGTATGTCGCGAAGGTCATGATGAACGAGATGACGCTCGAGATCGCGATGCCGACGAGGACATAGAGCACGCAGCTTGCGCCCATCTCACCGGTCGGATCGACAAAGCCCGGCAGCGCGCAGAAGGCACCGCCCGTGAACTCGAACATGCGGGTGCCCATAAGGCCGATGAAAAGGCCGCCCGGCACAGACGCGATGCAGGAGATCCAGAACGGCTTCTTGCGGGGAAGAGTGACGCCGTAGATGCAGGGTTCGGTGATACCGAAGAAGAAGCCGGTGATGAAGGCAGGCCACCCGATCTCCTTGAGCTTGGTGTCCTTCGTCCTGAGAAGCATTGCAAGCACGGCAAAGACCTGGGCAAAGGAGCAGACCATATAGGGGGCCATGATGACATCAAAGCCCTGCGAGCCGATGTTCATGAGCATGAGCGCAATGACAGACCAGTGGAAGCCGAAGACGACCATCGGCTGCCAGATGGCCGTGAGCACGGCTCCGCCAAGCGCGCCGCCGATGACAGGGATGCTGTAGAGGGAGTTGAAGAACAGGCTCAGGGCGTCCGTGATGATCGTGGCGACAGGACCGATAACGAGATAGGTCAGAGGAACGCAGACCACGAGCACGACGAAGGGGACAAAGAAGAACTTCACATACTGGTTGAAGTGCGTCCGGCACCACTTCTCGAGCTTCGATGCCACCCACACCGCCAGGATGATCGGGATGACCGAGGAGGTGTAGCCGGAGGCAGGCATGATGATGGGGATGCCCAGAAGCGTTGCGTAGTAGTTCATTGCGAAGGGCGTGCCGGCAAAGACCGTTCCGAGCACGGTGCCCGCCGTGATGTTGACCATGGCCGGATAGGTAAGAGCTATGCCGAGCGTCATGCCGATGAACTCGGAGCAGTGGAACTTCTTGGCCGAGGTATAGCCCAAGATGATCGGCAGGAAGTAGAAGAAGCCATCTCCTGCTGCATAGAGCACCTGGTAGAGGCCATCTGTCGCCGACATCCATCCAAGGAAGACCGCAATCGTCAGGATGCCCTTGATCATGCCTGCCGCACAGAGCACGGCAAGGATCGGGGCGATGATGCCGGAGATGAGGTCGATCAGGGCAGAGACGGCATTCTGATGCTTGACGGGCTCTCCGTCCTCTGTGACCTCGCCGAGAGATTCGGCACCTGTCAGCTCCGCAACCGCATCGTAGAGGTCCTCGATCACGTTCATGCCGACGACGACCTGGTACTGGCCATTGACATTCACGACCTGGATGACCTTGTCGAGCTGCTCGATGCCCTTGGTATCGGCAATGCTGTCGTCCTTGAGCTTGAGCCTCAGCCTTGTCATGCAGTGCGAGATGTTGACGATATTGCTGCTGCCGCCGACCTTGTCGACGATCTGGGCAGCAAGGCTGTCATATGCGCCCATTTCATACCCTTTCCGGGAAGGGCGTGCCCTTCCCTCTCCTGTGCATCCATCTTGCTCCCGGCTACGAAAGCTCGGGCCAGAACTCCTTGTTCGCCTCATAGAGATCGTCGAGGATCTGCTTTGCGACTGCGGCCGAAGGCACGGTCTTGCTCAGCGTCAATGCCTGCCAAAGCTCCTGGTAGGAGTGGTCGATCCAGGCGGAGACCGCAAGCTTCTCGACGCTCACCTGCTGCTCCATGAGCCCCTTCTGGAACTGCGGGATCTTCCCCTGGCAGATTCTCTCATAGCCATCCGAGCCGACGATGCAGGGAATCTCGACCGTGGCATCGGGATCGAAGTTCTCGATTGCCCCGTGGTTCGGCACGATCAGCATGAAGCGCTCTTTCGCATTCTCTGCAAGGGCACTTGCCAGATCGACGATGTATTCGGAGTGCTCGTCCGGCTTGAGACCGAACCCCTCCGCCGTGTTGCGCCTGACAATCTCGCGCGCGGTCCCGAAGACACGCTTCTCGCGCCCCTCGCGCACTTCGTCGGTGCGGGTATGCTTCGGGTCTGTGTGGGCGACCACGTAGTCGGGATACAGGTAGTACTTGAGGTAGGTGTTCGGTATCGTCGAAGGATCGACCGCATAGACATCCTTCGCCTTTTCGAAGGTCGCCTGCCAGGATGCATCGACGAACTCGAGCCCCGCCGTAGCATCGGCATACCCGTTGCGCGCCATGCACTCCTTGATATGCGGCATCAGATCATGGCCGGCATGGTCTTCGATCTTCCACCACCATCCGAAGTGGTTCAGGCCATAATAGCCATAGCTGAGATCGCGGTAGTCCTTGAGCCCGCACATCGATGCCATGATGTCCATCAGGGCAATCGGCATGTCGCAGATGTTGATGATCCTCGAATCGGGGCGAAGCCTCCTCGTCGCTTCTGCGACGATTGCAGCAGGGTTGGAGTAGTTGAGCATCCAGGCATCGGGAGAGTACTTTTCCATGTAGTCCACGAGTCCGATCACGCCGCCAATCGAGCGCAGGCCATAGGCAATGCCGCCAGGTCCGCAGGTCTCCTGGCCGAGGACCCCATATTTCAGCGGTATCTTCTCGTCCTTGTCACGCATTGCGTACTTGCCGACGCGAATCTGTGCCAGCACGAAATCGATGCCCGAAAACGCCTCTGCAGGATCGGTCGTGTAGGAGAATTCGACTTCGGGGTGGCGCTCCCTGATATAGATGGCGCAGGCGTCTCCTATCGTCTTCTGCCGCTCGGCGTCATTGTCGTAGAGGACGATCTTTCTGACCGGAAACTTCTCCGCATCGTTCAGCAGCATCAGCACGACTCCTGGCGTATAGGTCGAGCCGCCTCCCGCGATCGTCACGGCATAGCTCTGCTTTCCCATAGAGGCCCCTTCCTGTCTAGATAGGTTTGCGCTCCATCTGCAACCATAGCGTTCCTGTCTAGATATGTTTTCATGTCTGGGCAAGCGGCAGCGTTTTCCCTCCAGACGGCAGGGCCTGTCTAAACAGGCTAGACATCTCTCTCCCGCCCCACCATTGGGGCATACTGGAGATAGCGGCAGCACATCCCGCGCTGCTGGAGGAGGCCTCGCGATGGGAAAAGCCATATACGACGAAATCTATCGGAACCTGCGGCAGCGCATCCTTGACGGCAGCTTCGCGCCGCAGAGCTACCTGCCGTCAGAGGCAAGCCTCACACAGGAATTCGGCTGTTCGCGGATGACCGTGCGCAAGGCGATATCGATGCTTGCAAACGAAGGCATGGTGACCTCGATCAAGGGCCGCGGCGTGCGCGTCATCTATCTGCCAGCCAAGCAGAATGCAGCCGAGAGCACCTTCCGCGTCGATGGGCTCACGTCGTTCACCGAATCTGCCCGCTCGATCGGAGCTGTCCCGTCAGCCAAGCTGTTCCTGCTCGACCATGTTGCATGCACGCCCGCCCTCGCGCATATGTCAGGTTTTCCCGAAGGAGAGGACCTCACCCGCGTGAATCTCGTGCGCTCGCTCAACGGACAGGCGATGGCAATAGACCGGCACCTGTTCCTTTCGAAGGTGGTGCCGGGAATCGACGAGAAGGTGGCAGTCTCTTCGCTGTTCCGCTACTGCGAACACGACCTGGGTCTCGAGATTGCCGTATCGAACCGCGAGGTCACGGTCGAAGAGCCCACCAGGGAGGACATCCGCCTTCTCGGTATCGCAGAGCCGCTCTGGCTTGCCGTAGTGCGCTCACACACCTACGACTCGGCAGGAGACCAGTTTGAGCATGTCGAAAGCAAGTATCTGCCGAACTGGTTCCATTTCTTCGATTCGGCGACGCGCACTCCTTTGCCCTAGACATGCACGAAGCTGCCGTGGCGTATAGCGTCCGGCAGATATCGCCAGGACACGAAAAAGCCTCCGGAGCAGGGCTCCGGAGGCATTCTTCTTGGAAGCTATGAGCTCTTCCCTACTCCTTCGGGCAGAGGGCAAGCGCCTCTTCGTCTGCCACGACCGTGCAGTTCGTGTGCAGCTGCAGGATGGAGGCAGGGACCTTCGGCGTCACGGGACCATAGATCATGTCGTAGACCGCCTGGGCCTTCTTCGGACCATTGGCGACGACGAGGATCGAACGGGCACGCATGATCGTCTGGACGCCCATCGTGTAGGCCTGGCGCGGCACCTGGTCCTCGGACTCGAAGAGGCGGGAGTTCGCCTTGATCGTGGACTCGGTCAGGTTCACGCAGTGCGTGCCCTTGCTGAACACATCGTCCGGCTCGTTGAAGCCGATGTGGCCATTGTTGCCGATACCGAGGAGCTGAAGATCGCAGAAGCCGGCATCTGCCACCATCTGGTCGTAGGTGGAGCAGGCATGCTCGATATCGGGGTCGGCACCATCCGGCACATGCGTCTTTGCGAGGTCGATGTTGATGCCGTCAAAGAAGTTCTTGCGCATGAAGTAGCGATAGGACTGCGGGTCCTCATGCGTGAGTCCGCGGTACTCGTCGAGGTTGTAGGTCTCGACCTGCGAGAAGTCGACATCGCCCTTCTCATACCACTTGACGAGCTGCGCATAGGCGCCAATCGGCGTCGAACCCGTGGCAAGTCCCAGGATGGACTTCGGGTTCAGGATGACCTGGGCAGAGATGATGTTTGCCGCCTTGCGGCTCATATCGTTGTAGTCCTTGCAGCGTACAATCCTCATGGAAGTCTCCTATCTGGAAGAGCCTCAAAGCCCTTCCGTTGCCTTTTCTCTCTCTATCACTGCCGATTATAGGCAGCCGGAAGCGTCAGAAGCGCGAGATACCCAAGGTTTGATATTTTGATACCAATTTTGGCAACTTCTCCATGAGAAAGGGGCCTTGCGGCCCCTTTCCTAGCGAAGCTTCTCTGCGAGATCTTCGAGTGCGTGGAAGCGGTGGGAGATCTTGTTCTTCTCTTCCATCGTGAGTTCCGCCATCGTACGCCCCGGCGTTGCATCAGGCAGGAAGAGCGGATCGTAGCCGAAGCCCTCATCTCCCCTGCGCTCATGTCCGATCTTTCCCGGGCAGTCTCCCTCGCCGTGGAGCACCTCTTCCCCATCCTCGTCGCGCAAGACGAAGACGACGCTCGAATGGAAGTGGGCACCACGCACATCATCTGGCACATCTTTCATTGCATGTTCGAGCTTCGTGTTGTTCGCATCGTCGTTTCCGTGCTCGCCGGCCCAGCGGGCAGAGAAGATGCCCGGTGCCCCATCGAGCGCATCGACGCAGAGGCCCGAGTCGTCTGCCACCGCCATCTGAAGGCCGGTCTCCTCAAGCGCCGCCTCGGCCTTGATGAGGGCATTGGCGGCGAAGGTATCGCCGTCCTCGATGGGGTCGGGGAAGTCGCCGAGCTCGCCCAAGGCGACGAACTCCATATCCTCGAGCACGGGCCCCAGGATCGCTTCGATCTCCTTCACCTTATGGGCATTGCCGGTAGCGACGACGACCGTCTTTGCCGGGTCAAGCTCTTCGATATTCCTCATGGCTATCCTCTCGCTTCGAATCCGGTGATCTTCTTCTGGAGCGCAAGCAGCTCCTTTATGCCGGCATCTCCCATATCGAGGAGGGCATTGAGCTCCTCGCGCGTGAGCGGCGCCCGCTCTCCTGTGCCCTGCACCTCGACGATGCCTCCATCATCACGCTCGACGAGGTTCATATCGACCTCGGCAGACGAATCCTCCGGGTAGTCGAGGTCGAGCATCAGCAATCCTCCGACCTTGCCCATGGAGATTGCTGCTACCTGATGGGTGATGGGGATGTGATTGATCTTGCCGGCATCGCACCACGCACGGAGCGCCTCGAAGAGCGCGACCCAGCCACCTGTGATCGAGGCCGTTCTCGTGCCGCCATCTGCCTGCAGGACATCGCAGTCCACGGTCACCGTGATCTCGCCCATGCGGCGCATGTCGCAGACATTCCGGAGGCTCCTGCCGACGAGGCGCTCTATCTCCATGGAACGGCCCTTGCGTCCGCGATATTCGCGCGGCGTCCGCTTCGACGTGGAGGCAGGAAGCATTGCATACTCGGCCGTCACCCAGCCGGCACGCTGGCCCTTCCTCCAGGCGGGCACGCCCTCCTCGATCGTGGCCGAGCAGAGCACCTTCGTATCGCCGAACTCAGCCAGGCACGAGCCCTGGGCATTCTTCATAACATCACGGGTGAGCTTCACGGGGCGCATCTTCTCGAGCGAGCGTCCATAGGAGCGCTCGGGCACAGAGCCTTGAGCTACCTTGTCTTCCATGCTGACCTCCTGAGTCTTTATCCGTCCTCTCCATCATAAGGTCATGTGCCTTTGGTCACCTGTCACTTATTCCCGCCATTCATCTCGTCCGCATGGAAAGCACGGTGAGCCCTTCCAAGACAGGTTCGCTGCAGCTCTCCGATTCGCACGTTTGCGGAGTCTGTACTCGAGCCATATGAGTGCTGCGCAGCCTCTGGAAGCTGCCGAAGGATATAACATGCACAATCAGTGGTATTATACAGACAATTGATTTTGTATTGTTATCATATGTAGTTAGGAGTTATCATGGCAGCATCAAATACAACTGTTCCGTTGGGCAGTCGCGTCGATATCAACCTCAAGCGCGAGTTCGATAGCACCGCCGAGGACCTCGGCCTCACGCCCACGGTCGCAATCACGGTATTCATGAAGCGCTTCGTCCAGGACGGGGGATTCCCCTTCGACGTGCGCAAGCCAACCCCGAGCAAGTCTGAATTCATTGCTCAGATGGAAGACCGTTACGAGCGCATGCTTAACGGCCATGAGGCCGAACACGGCCTCATCGAGGAGTAGGGCATGCTTTATCTATGGGATGATCAGACTTGGATTGACTATCAATACTGGCAGAGTCAGGACAAGAAGACCCTCAAACGAATCAACGCGCTCCTCAAAGACATAGCCCGAACGGGCGGCAGAGGTATCGGGAAGACAGAGCTCCTCAAGGGCAATCTTCACACATTGGTGAGCGCACGCATCGATGCCCAGAACCGGCTCGTTTTCTCTGTGGATGGTGACATCGTGCGCATCATCTCGTGCCGCGGACACTACTCGGACAAGTGATGGGCACTGCAGAGATACGAATTCTCAGATGCTTTTCTAGCCGCTTCTCCATCTCTCTGTACATCTGGCTACGGGCGCCAGCGCACAATTATGAGAATTGGAACCTTCTTATGAACAAAGCCGGAAAGCTTCAAGCTCTCCGGCCTTCAATCTCTTCTGGTGGGCGATGAGGGGTTCGAACCCCCGACCTTGTGCGTGTAAGGCACCTGCGCTAGCCACTGCGCCAATCGCCCAGAATGTCCTGAAATTCTATCACATGCGGCCGCCTGAGTCATTTCCTTCACGCGCGGCGTATACTTTTGTGCCATGAATACCTCACTTCTTACCTTGGCAGACCTGGCCCAGCTGCTCACCACGAAGGGCCTCCTTGCGGACAGGACGATGCTTGGGCAGAACGCCTCAGACATCGCCGTGACGGGTGCTGACTGCGACTCAAGAGTCGTCGAGCCCCACCACCTCTTCATCTGCAAAGGCGCCGCCTTCAAGAGCGCCTACCTCGTCTCCGCACGAGAGAAAGGTGCCTGCGGCTACCTCGCAGACGAGGCGCATGCAGATGAGCTCTCCTCCCTCATGCCGGACTTCCCGGCCCTCATTGCAACGAATCTGAGGGAGGCCATGGCATGGGTGGCAAAGGCAGCATACGGAAACCCCGACGAGGACCTCGCCACAATCGGTATCACCGGCACGAAGGGCAAGTCGACGACGACCTATATGCTGCGTGCCATCCTCGAGGGCAACGATCCCTATTCTGCCTGTGGCCTCATAGGCTCGATCGAGACGTATGACGGTATGACCTCCCAGGAGTCCGTGAACACGACGCCTGAATCTCCTGACCTCTGGCGCTATCTGGCCCATATGCGGGACAAAGGCCTGCGCTACGCCGTGATGGAGGTATCCTCCCAGGCCTTGAAGTATGACCGCGTGCTCGGCCTCAAGCTCGATATCGCAGGGTTCCTCAATATCGGCGAGGACCATATCTCGCCGCTCGAGCATCCGAACTGGGACGACTACTTCCAGAGCAAGCTCAAGATCTTCTCCCAGGCAGCATGCGCTATCGTGAACCTGAACTCCGACCATGTGGATGAGATCCTGGAGCGTGCCCACGCATGCCAGAAGCTCGTGACATTCGGTGCCAACAGACCCGATGCAGATATCTGGGCAGAAGGTATCGAGAGCGCCTGTGGCTTTGTCACCTTCATGTGCCATACGCCTGAGTGGGCAGGCCCCATCACGCTCACGATGCCAGGCACGTTCAATGTGGAGAACGCTCTTTGCGCCATTGCTTGCGCCACCGAACTCCATGTGCCCTATGAGCAGATTGCAGAAGGCCTCGCCCGCACGAAGGTGCCAGGCCGCATGGAGCTCATCCAGACACCGAATGCCAAGGTCACAGGCATCGTGGACTTTGCCCACAACAAGATGGCGTTCGAGAAGTTCTTCCCCTCTGTCGTTAAGGATTTCCCTGACCATCACGTGATTGCCGTCTTCGGCGCCACAGGCGACAAGGCGACGGAGAGGCGCTTCGAGCTTCCGGCAGTCGCAGGCAAGTTCGCAGACCGCCTCATCTTCACGAAGGACGACCCCGGCCACGAGAAGCCGGAAGACATCTGCCGCGCAATGGCAGACTCCACACCCAAAGACGTCCCCACCGAGACGATTCCCGACAGGAAGGCCGCCATCGCCCGTGCTGTAGAGCTTGGCTTTGCAGCAGATGGCCCTGCCGTCATCTGCGTCCTCGGACGCGGCACGGAAGGCGTCCAGCACGAGTGCGGCAAGCTCATCCCGGCACCTCTCGATGCAGATCTCTTCCAGGATGCTGTGAGGGACTGGTGTGCCAAGCATCCTGAGGATGCCAAGGCTTAAAGGAAGAGCCAGGAACAGCCTTCAGAGCATCGATTAAAGCCAGGGGCGCGCTTCTCTGTGAACTGCGCCCCTGTTTCTCGCCAATCATGACCACCCGCATAGCGGGTGGTTTGCTCTTAGGGTATAACCCTAAATGGCTGAGGACCTCCGGCATAACCGCAGGAATTCCTGTCGCCGCTCCGCTGCATCATATGGATGAACGGCTGATGCATCCGGAAGAGCGGAGGAAGCAATGGCGAAGGGCCATGCAGGCGGA
>Ga0214925_100155_pt1 | contig 60077 bp, 58 predicted proteins | sample Stichaenrichment_FD_168299 | JGI IMG/M metagenome (GOLD analysis project Ga0214925, IMG submission 168299) | Xylose enriched microbial communities from anaerobic bioreactor in Madison, Wisconsin, United States - 63SRT | ecosystem: Engineered > Bioreactor > Anaerobic > Unclassified | place: USA... | reverse complement strand
AAGTGCCGCAAGGCATGGAGCTGACTGTTACTAATCGGTCGAGGGTTTGACCAAAAAAATCGCAGGGAAATGCGGACGGATAAGATCCGGAAGCGTTTGTGTGTTCAGTTTTGAAGGTATGTATAAAGAAGATATGTATAAACAGGGAAGATAATCCATTCAGGGTTGTCTTCCTTTTTTATTTTATAAATTTATTGGTTTTTCAAATTGAAAAGGCTGATGAAAAAGGATGATCCATAGCGGGTCATCCTTTTTCATCAGCCAGGCGAAAATAACAAACAAAATATATAGGCATTCAAGACAATTTCAACGTCATATATCTTATAACTACCATATTATCGTGTCAGAGTTTCTTTTACAAATGAGATCCAGGTGCGGACGTTGCGGTTGATGTAGCCGCCCTTTGCCCAGACCAGAGCGAAGGTGTTGCGGATTTCCGGGCGGAACGGGATAGAGCATATGGACAAATCCCTCAGGAGCAGATGAGATCCGATCTGCCCGTTTTCGGTGATCATGCTGCTATATAGAAAGGCACCACCCTGGTTCTGACTCACAAAATCCAGAATCGTGATCAGCTGACTGCTGTACATCTGAACATTTGGTGTAATTCCTGTCTGATCCAGGGATTTTGTGATTTGTGTGTTCAGGGCAGAGTCACTGTTCTGAAGAATCAGGGGGTATCTCGTCAGGTCTTCTGCCGTGATATTTTTTTTGCGGCTTAAAGGCGACTTGTCAGAGACGAGAAACACAAAGGAATCCTGCATCAGGATGACATGGTTATACATGGCGAGCACTGGCTCTTCAACATTTACCAGACAACAGTCCAGATCGCCCTTTTCCAGCTTTTCCAGAGATCGCTTAGAGCTGTACTCGTGCAGGACAACCGGAATAGAAAATCTGTTTTGAAATTTTTGAAGAAGCTCCGGGAAAAGAACGGTAGAGCGGAGCGGGGGAACACCTACGTGCACCCGGTAGCTGCTATCAGGTCTGCTTGAAAAATCCGCATACATTTCGTCACAGCGCTGCACAATGGCGAGAGCTTTTTTGTAAAAATCTGCGCCATCGCGCGTCAGACTGACACGGTTGCCTGTCCGCGTAAAAAGCTGGATGGAGAATTCCCTCTCCAGGGATTTTATCGCGACAGAAATTGTGGGATGAGATATATAAAGTTCTTCCGCCGCCTTCGAGATACTGCCATAGCGGCAGACAGCACAGAAATATTCCAACTGAGTGATTGTCATCATCAATACCTTTCCCAATGCAAAAACAGCGTAATAATTTCACTACTGTGCATAACACATTATCAACTGTACTTATTACAGTTTACCATATATCTTTGTTGTAGAGAAAGAAAAAACAAGTTAGTTTTTGCTGGGAGGCATACTATGGCAAATACAAATCAGGAACAAAAGGCAGAGCTTTTTCAGAAGCTGCATCGGGAAAATGGAATGTTTGTGATTCCAAATTCCTGGGACGCGGGCAGCGCCTATATTTATGAGAAGGAGGGTTTTTCCTGCGTAGCGACTTCGAGTGCAGGCGTAGCCTATGCGCTGGGTTATCCGGACGGAGAGGATATTACATTGGACGACCTGGTTCAGGTTGTAGCAAATACAGTGAGAAGAGTGAATATTCCGGTTTCGGCTGACTTTGAGCGCGGATACGCGGAGGATCCGGAACAGGTCAAGGCGAACGCGCGGCGGCTGATTGAGGCAGGAGCTGTCGGCTTCAATATTGAGGATGGTGTACCTGAGGCGGAGCCGGGACAGAAACTGTCCGCTATGGACTTACAGCTGGCAAAAATTAAAGCGTTAGTCGATCTGAAAAAAGAGATGGGCATTAACTTTGTCATAAATGCCAGAACCTGCGCATTCTGGCTGAATGTCGGCACACAGGAAGAGATGCGAAAGATCGCTATAGAGAGGGGAAACGCATTTGCGGCTGCCGGTGCAGACTGTGTATTTGTTCCAGGTCCCATGGACGAGACAACAGTGGCGGGACTTGTTCAGGGGATTCACGCACCGCTCAACACGATTCTGAACGGTAAATTCCACGATTTCGATCGTCTTCGGGAAATCGGTGTCCGCAGGCTCAGCGTGGGCTCTGGTCCGGCGCGCTACATTGCGGATAAGGTGATTGGAGCTGCACGCGCCATAAAGGCCGGAAATCCGGAGGAGATACTCGCCTGCGGCTTCAGCTATGAAGATGCCAACCGCTATTTTACTGTATAAAATCCAGTCACTGTGGGAAAACTCACGGAGTGCTTGTGCGATGATCGGTTCGCAGTCAGACCAACGGAGTGCTTGTGCGATGATCGGTTCGCAGCCAGACCAACGGAGTGCTTGTGTGATGATCAGATCGCAGACAAACCCATGGGGTATTTGTGTGATGATAACAGATATGGGGATGGGAGATTTAATGACAGAGAAAGAACGCATGGAGCTGAAGAAGGACGGCTTTTTTTCTGTACGTGACAGCGACAAGCTTTCCGTTCGTTTTTCATCCGGAGGAGGGTATTTTACTGCGGAGCAGATGATAGCCCTGGGGCAGATGGCACAGAAGTTTGGTAACGGAAGAGTGGTCATTTCCAGCCGCCTGTCTGCGGAGGTTGTCGAAATAGACCGGGCGGATATGGATGAAATCAAGAGGCAGGCAGATCAGGCTGGTCTGCGGCGCGGTCTCTCCGGACCGCGGGCCCGGACAGTGACGTCCTGTATGGGGACGTACTGTGTCAAGGGAACCTATGATACCCTTGCTCTTGCCAGGGAAATCAATGAGAAATATACTGTAGGCCAGGTGGATATGATGCTTCCTGAAAGATTTAAGATCTGTGTGGGCGGATGCCCCAACAGCTGCATGAAGCCGTCGCTGAATGACTTCGGGATCGAGGGGCATATGGTGCCGGAATATGCCCCCGGGAAGTGCAGAACCTGCAAAGTATGCCAGGTAAAAAAACACTGTCCTTCTGATGCAATTTCTTTTTGTGATGGAAAAGTACACGTAAATACGGATCTGTGTCAGACGTGCGGAATATGCCGCAGGCAATGTCCGTTTCATGTGTTCCGGGAGGATCCTGAGACGAAATATCAGATTTATCTCGGCGGCACCTGGGGCAGAAAGAGCAGGATGGCAAACCGCTGGCCGGCGCTGATCCACAGAGAAGAAATTTTTCCTTTACTGGATCGTACGCTGGAATGGTACAGGTCCAATGGAGAGGAGCACGAGCGCTTCGGTTTCACAATTGAGAGACTGGGCTTTGACAGATATCTTTGGGATATGGGTTATCAAAAACAGGAGGGTAATGATGATGGAAGGAAAGAAAAAAGAAGTCAGAATCAGTATGCTGAACTGTTCCAATGCAACGCGTGACCTGAATTGCTGCTCAGTCAGCTGCTTCGCGGACTTGCAGAAGAGGAGAGGCGCATTTGCACAGTACCCGGAGGATGTGAATATCCGTCTGGTAGGCGTCATCAGCTGCGCAGGATGTCCCACCAGGGCTTATCCGGAAAAAATTCTGAAACGGGTGGATTCCGTGATGCAGTTCCGCACGGAATATCTGCACATCTCCAACTGCATGATGGCGTTCTGTCCGTTTGTAAACAAGTATATCGAAGTTATTCAAAAGAATTATCCTGACGTAAAAATAGTAAAAGGAACGCATACGGAGCATGTGACCCAGGAGGCATTCCGGCAGAGCATGGTGACGGCATTCGAGCGTGGCAAGGGAATGCCGGACATTATTCTTGGCAGAGAGAACGACTAAGAAGAATGTCACTGGTGGTTTCAGTTCAAAAAGTAGAGAAAACGGAGGAGAGGTGAGCAGGATGACGGGATTTGCCATATATAATTTTCCCTTTGGACTGCTGCGGATCGGCTATGATGATGACACTGTGACATTCCTGAAAAAGGCAGATAAGGCTGATTCCCTCGGACAGCGAACGCCCTTTACCGATCAGGTTTTTTCTCAGGTAATGGAATATCTGGACGGAAAACGCAGGAAATTTGATTTTTCCTACCGGCTGGAGGGTACAGATTTTGAGAAAAGGGTGTGGGAGGCACTGTGCCGTATTCCCTACGGGGAAACCCGCACCTATAAATAGATTGCGACCGAAATTGGAAATCCGAGAGCCAGTCGTGCTGTCGGTATGGCCAACAACAAAAATCCGGTGATGCTGGCTGTCCCCTGTCACCGCGTCGTGGGATCGGATGGAAGGCTTGTGGGCTATGCCGGAGGATTGCCCATGAAGCAGGCACTTCTGGAGCTGGAAAGGCAGAATAAACAGGGGCAAAATCAGTACGCTCAGGAGAATAATCAAGGCTGATCAGTACGGCCAGGAGCAGAAATGTCATTGATGTGATTTTTCAGGCTATTTTTGAGAAGCTGATTTGATTGCGCTCATGTGCGCCATCTTCCTCTGAAAATCACATAGTGACCATGCAATTGCCATCCCTGCTGCTATGCCGAGTGCGTAGAGCAGGGTTGTTTGTCCATAGTAACCTGCCTTGTCAAGGTCATTGCGCACAATGGCATCCATGCAATAGTAGAGCGTACCTCCCGGAATCAGGGGAATTGCGGATGTAATAAAAAATGGGGTGGATGGCGCCCTGCATACTCTTGCGAGAATTTCCGCATACAGATCTGTTGCGAATCCGGCGATCAATGTCGGGAGAAAAATCCCATGAAAATGAGCAGCTGCGAGCAGATAGCATCCCCATCCGATTACGCCGCCGATCATTACGAGGGGAATATACCTGCGGCGCAGATGAAAAACGAGTGCGTAACCAGCGGACCCGAAGGCGCCGGCAATTAACTGAATGATAGTCTGTTTCATAATGTTTAATGCCCCCTGGAGCATGACTGTTTTTCCATTGTATGTAAAAGTGGTATGTAAAAATGCATATCTGCAGGATGTAAAAAACCCAGCTTGTCAAATGGGTTTCCAGTATGAAGAACAATTTCTGTAAAGGCGTTCAGAATAAACGCCCGGCAATCCAGATGGCCGCCATGATACCAAGCGCCATCGTGGCGGCGAGAAGGATCGCCTCCAGAAGACGAAGAACTCCGGAAAGCGTATCGCCAAGCAGCACTTCTCTGAATGCATTCGTAAACATGATCCCAGGTACAAGGAGCATGATGTCTCCGATCAGAATCTTGTCACGGTGCAGAACCGGAATCAGCAACGCCAGCAGCGCAATCACGAAACCGGATAAAAAAGAACCGGCGCAGGTAAAGGACGCCGTGTTGAGACAATAAGGACGAAAATAAATCTGCATCCAGAAGATAAAGACAGCTACAACTGCTGCGGCCAGAGCATCTGCCGGAGTTCCCCCGAAGAATATCGTAAATGCCGCCGCTACAAGAATGTTCCCGATCAGCCTGTCTTTCTTGGAGGCATATATCCTCCGGATTCTGTCAAGCCGCCGGTCGAATTCTTCGACAGAGAAGGGAGCATGACAGAACTGGCGGCTCAATGCATTGAGGCTTTCAAGCTTGATAAAATCATTGTCGGTATCTCTGCGGATCCGGCGCGTCTGCGCCAGGGACGTTCCATCCTTCCAGCAGATGGTCACACTGATATGAGATGTAATGACGAAGACATTCATCATTTCAGCGCCAAATGCTGTGCCAATTCTGTTCAATGTATCTTCTACCCGGCTGATTTCCGCACCGCTTACCAGAAGCTCCTCACCAAAATCAAGAAGAGACTGCATAATCCGGTATTGCTGATTCATGATCATCCTCCCCAGAAGCCATTTGTTGCAAAAATAAATCACTTATACTGTATTCGCGGCAGGTTTTTGTGTCAATATGGATATAGCATAAATAATTTTTCAGAGTTATACTTATTACATAAACATTTCTAAAATACGCAAAAGAAATGAAATAGATCTGTTGCAAGGATGGTAAGTGTTTATGAATACCTCGCCGCAATATTATTTTGACCAGGCGATTGAGCCCTTTTACATTGCATTTCTGGCGGTCTGTCTCGTGATTTCAGCGCAGATTTACAGCAGAATATATTCCTCGATTGGTCGCGAGAATGAGATCAAGGCTCTCAAGAGGATCATATGGGTCTATGTGATCTATACGGCCGAGAACATGCTGTGGGTCATCCTGTCCTTTCACACCAGTCTCTATAAGTTCATCACATTCATTGAATATACAGATTCCGGTGTTCTTGCGCTGTTTACGTATTTCTGGTTTTTGTTTGCGTACAGTTTTTTAAATGATTTCAGTGAAAAGAGCACACCGGTGGAGATTGCTACAGCACTCCCGTTTGTCACCTCGGCTGTGATCACCGTGTCTTATTTATTGAATTTCGCTGGCATCCTGGGAAGGGAAAGGTTTGATTCTGATCTCCTGTATATTATGAATACACTGTTGGACAGTGTGTATCTGGTGCTGGCGTTCATACTTACCTTGTACAGAGTACTGCAGGAGAAGTATAAGACCAGGCGTCATCACTTCCTGGTCCTTCTGCGGTGTATTATTTATCCGGCGATCGGTGCGGGTTTTAGTTTTTTTATCTCCTACGTGCCCTATATCATACTGAGTATTCTTCCGTCGATCATAGAGATTCTGATCGAAATGCAGAACGCCAATATTTATACGGACGCTCTGACCCAGATCAACAATCGTTACCGTATCAATGAATATCTGGAGAAACACTGGGAACGTTGTTCAGAGGACCATCCTATGGCAATCTATATGATTGATGTGGATAAGTTCAAGAAGATCAATGATACATACGGTCATCTTACCGGTGATAAGGCGCTTGTCGCAGTTGCGGATGCCATGAGGGATTTTGCCACAGAGGGCATGATCATCGGACGATTTGGCGGAGATGAATTTATTCTGCTGGATTCGGGAAATCACGATCCGGAGCAATTGATGCAGGGACTGAGAAAGAATATTGCCGATATCTCCGACCAGCGAGGATTTCCGTTTCGGCTCACTATTTCCATTGGCTATGCGGTCTGTACCAGCCCGGAGGAGACGATCGCTTCAGTGCAGGATCGGGCAGACCGGGAACTCTATATCGACAAAAAACGGTGAACTCCTGGGGCATTCCCTTTGAGGCATTGCAGGAATAGAGAAGCAGTTAAACAAATGTAAAATGCTGCACTACATGGATCAGGTATGAAAACGGGAAACGGCCCTGCTGTGCTCCGATCGGGAAGCGCGGCAGGGCCGAAAGTGTCTGCATGGCAAACTACACAAGCAGAAGATGCAATATTCCTGGCAGGGAATACACTATTGTTTGCGCTTTACATTTATTTCATCCTGATCAGCTCGTAGGAGCGTGTGCCGAGTCCGATTTTCTCCGCGTGCTCCAGCGTTTCCTTCCAGCGCACATTCGGATTGCTGTCAAGGAAATGATCGTGGTAATGATGCCAGTCAGGCTTTGCCAGGTTGTCACCGAGCTGGCTGTTCGGAAGCGGTGTGGCAGCGAGACAGGCGTCTACGCATGCCTGGTCCAGGGCAACCGGGTCGAAGGAAGCGAACATGCCGATATCCGGAAGAATCGGCGCATCGTTTTCCGGATGACAGTCGCAGTTTGGAGAGACATCCGTGATCAGGCTGATATGGAAGGTCGGACGTCCGTCGCAGACTGCCTGTGAATACTCTGCGATCTTACATCCGAGAATCTCATTGGCGTCCTCGTTGTCGTTCTCGATGGCATCGTAATTACATGCACCGATACATCGGCCACAGCCCTTGCACAGGTCATGATCAATGTGTGCCTTATTGTTCTCATAGAAGATGGCGTCAGATCCGCATTCCTTTGCACAGCGGTGACATCCACGGCAGTTTTCCTCAATGACATGTGGTTTGCCGGAATTGTGCTGGTGCATTTTTCCTGCACGGCTGCCGCAGCCCATGCCAAGATTCTTCAGGGCACCGCCAAAGCCGGTTGCCTCATGGCCCTTGAAATGTGTCAGACTGATCAGAATATCAGCGTCCATGATGGCATGGCCGATGTAAGCTTCGTGCAGGTATTCTCCGTTGCGGATCGGCACGATGACCTCATCCGTTCCCCGCAGTCCGTCACCGATGATGACATGACATCCGGTCGTCGCCATGTTGAAGCCATTCTCCTCGGCACAGCTGAGATGGTCAAGGGCATTCTTTCTGCTTCCCGGGTACAGGGTATTGCAGTCGGTGAGAAACGGCTTGCCGCCAAGCTCCTTCACTACATCTGCAACAGCCTTTGCATAGTTCGGGCGGAGATAGGAGATATTGCCCAGCTCTCCGAAGTGCATCTTGATGGCGACAAATTTTCCATCCATGTCAATATCGCCGATGCCGGCCCTGCGGATCAGCTTTGCCAGCTTGCCGGGAAGGCTCGGACCCTGCGGATGGGTACGGAAATCTGTAAAATAGACCTTTGCTTTTTCCATGATGTTTCCTCCAAAATCATGATGTATACAGCCCGGTTATGATGAGGTACACAAACCAGGTCAAAAAAATGATCAGCCGGATGTTGAAGTGCTGGATGCATGAACCAAATGACCTGAATTGTGTACTCTTGAAATGTTCTTATCTGTTATTATATGAAATTCGATAACATGGTGCAAGTCTCCGGAACGGTCTGAAGAGTGGGATATTTTTATGACAAAAGGCAGATGCGTCTGCGTCGAAAAAAGAGAATTTTTATGGTATTATAGGAAAGTATTGAAAATATATAATACGAGAAAATATCAGTAAGAAGGATGGAACAGCAGGTATATGAATATTGCAGAACAGATTGCGAAGGAATTGGAAATACAGCCCTGGCAGGTGGAGGCTGTCATCAATCTGATTGATGAGGGGAATACCATTCCGTTCATCGCACGTTACCGCAAAGAGAAGCATGGTGAACTGAATGACGAGCAGATCAGGAATCTGAGTGAGCGGCTGACTTATCTCAGGAACCTTGAGGACCGGAAGGCAGCCGTCCGCTCTTCGATTGAAGAGCAGGGGAAAATGACGGAGGAGCTGTCGAAGGCGATTGATCAGGCGGAAACCCTGGTCGTACTAGAGGACATATACCGTCCGTACAAGCAGAAGCGCCGTACGCGAGCGGTTGTTGCCAGAGAGAAGGGCCTGGAGCCGCTGGCACAGACCATCCTGGAGCAGAAGATCAGTCATCCTCTGGAAGAGGAAGCACAGAAATATATTGATGCTGAAAAAGGTGTGAATACTGCCAGTGAGGCAATTGCCGGAGCAACAGATATTATTGCAGAGATGATTTCCGACAACGCGGATTATCGGACCGGTATCCGCAATTTCACCAGAAAGACTGGCATACTGGTATCGCAGGCAAAGGATCCGGATGCAAAATCCGTGTACGAGATGTACTACGATTTCCAGGAGCCGGTTTCGAAAATCACCGGATACCGTGTTCTGGCGATCAACCGCGGTGAGAAGGAAAATTATCTGACCGTGAAGATTGATGTGGATGTGAAGAAAATCATTCTCTTCATTGGTCATACACTGGTCCGCAGCAACAATCCAAATACCTTGCCGGTACTCATTGCCGCCATGCAGGATTCCTACAAGCGGCTGATCGGACCCGCAATCGAAAGAGAGATCCGGAACGAACTGACCGAGATGGCGGAGGACGGGGCGATCAAGGTATTTGACAAGAACCTGGAGCAGCTGCTGATGCAGCCGCCGATCACAGGTCAGGTCGTGCTCGGATGGGACCCGGGATATGCCCATGGCTGCAAGCTTGCAGTTGTGGATGAGACAGGAAAGGTCCTGGATACGGCGATCATCTATCCGGTTCCACCGTCCTCCAACATGAAGCCGAACGCACGAAAGATGGAAGAGGCAAAAAAGCTGGTGAAGAGCTGGATTTCCAGATATCACGTGACGCTGATCGCGCTGGGAAATGGAACGGCGTCCCGTGAATCGGAGCAGTTTATTGTGGACCTGCTGAAGGAAATTCCCGGGTGCAGGGTAAAGTATATGATTACCAATGAGGCCGGAGCTTCCGTCTATTCCGCCAGCAAGCTGGCAGCGGAGGAATTTCCGGATTTCGATGTGGAACAGCGCGGCGCCGCGTCCATGGCAAGACGTGTACAGGATCCCCTTGCGGAGCTGGTCAAGATTGACCCGAAGGCGATCGGCGTTGGCCAGTACCAGCATGATATGAACCAGAAGCGGCTAGATGAGGCACTTGGCGGCGTTGTAGAGGACTGCGTAAACCGGGTCGGTGTGGACCTGAACACGGCATCAGCGCCACTGATGGAGCATGTGTCCGGTGTAAGCAAGACGCTTGCGAAGAATATCGTGGACTTCCGTGAGAAAAACGGCCGCTTTGTCAGCAGGCGGGATCTTCTGAAGGTGCCAAAGCTGGGGCCGAAGGCCTTTGAGCAGTGCGCCGGATTTATGCGGATCGCAGGCGGAAGTGAGCCACTGGACAATACCGGTGTGCATCCGGAGAGCTACCAGGCGGCTGACGCGCTGATTGACGGGCTGGGCCTGGACAAGAAGGCACTGTTTGCTTCCGCCAGAACCAATGAGCCGCGGGTACGCGTAAAGGATTACGCAACCATGGCGGAAAAGCTCGGTATCGGCGAGCCCACGCTGAAGGATATCGTCAAGGAGCTGAATGCACCTGGCAGAGATCCACGTGAGGATATGCCAAAGCCGATTCTCCGCAGCGATGTGCTGACGATGGAGGACCTCAAGGTCGGAATGGTTCTCAAGGGGACCGTGCGCAACGTCATTGATTTCGGTGCGTTTGTGGACATTGGCGTGCATCAGGACGGTCTGGTACATATCTCGGAGATGTCCGACAAGAAATTTGTCAAGCATCCCCTGGACGTTGTTTCTGTCGGCGATGTGGTTGATGTGAAGGTCATCAGCGTAGATCTGGAGAAGAAGCGGATCGGACTTTCCATGAAAATCTGATGATGATAAATCGGAGCAGGGAGGCTGTTGTCTTCCTGCTTTTATGCAAAGGGGGAAAAAATATGCTGAAAGAGCTGAACAGCCCGGTGATCTACCTGATCTGCGGGACCATTATTCTGTTTGTCGCCATTGTCTGCGTGATAGCCCTCGTCCGGGCCTGGAGAGCGGGCGTTCGAATCGGAATGGATAAGGGAAAACTGAAACGGACGGTCACGTCCAGTTTGACATTTTCCATTCTGCCGAGTATAGGCATTCTGCTGGGAGTTATCGCGCTCTCCGGCAGTCTCGGAACTCCCTGGCCATGGCTGCGTCTCTCGGTCATTGGAGCCCTGCATTATGAGACACAGGTTGCAGAAGCAGCATCAGAGGCGGTCGGTATCGGTTCGCTTTCCGCGGAGCATATGACACCGAAGGCATTTGCAACGATCGCCCTGTTGATGAGCGTCTGCATCATGTGGGGCATGGTGCTGTCTATTCTGTTTAACAAGAGCTACCTTGCCAAAATACAGAAAAAAGGTGCCTGTAAGCGGACAAATGGAAGGAAGGGCGGAGGATTTGGCGATCTGGCCATGACAGCCATGTTCATCGGTCTGGTGAGTGCTTATATCGGCAGCTATATCGGGAAATTTGTCTCCGGGAAAGGTGTGCTGACCTTTTCCGGAGACCTGACACCGCTGCTGGTCAGCATCGTCTCGGCAGCGGTCATGGCGGTCTTCACCTGGTTTATTGAGAGGAAACAGATGGTATTTCTGGAAAGCTTTTCCATTGCGGGCAGCATGATGATCGGTATGCTGGCGGCGATACTGATGTGAGAGGGGAGGTATAACGCATGGAAAAAACTGAAGATATCAAAAGTAAAGATCAGAACGTATGCCAGCATGCGGCTATGGATACAGAACATGACACACAGCAGGATCCGGATGAACGGCGCAGGTTCCTTGACAGATACAATCGCAACACCCACCGGATCGGACGGATTACAACGGCTATCGTTCTGGCAATGCTGATCGGAGCGCCATTTCTGATCGGTTCTTATCTTGGTTCCGAGCCGGATCTCGGAGCGGCCGGCAGGGCATTCCTTTCGGTTGGTCTCGTATGGACTGTGTCCAGCGTTGTTGAGTTTCTGGTATATACCCCGATGCTGGGAGCCGGCGGAGGATATCTCGCATTTATTACCGGCAATCTGATCAATATGAAGATCCCCTGCGCCATGAATGCCAGGGATATTGCCGGAACAAAATCCGGAACCACGGAGAATGAAATCATCTCAACGCTGTCTATTGCAACATCTTCTTTGGTGACCATTATCATTCTTGCTGTTGGTGTGCTTCTTCTGCAGCCGCTGCAGCCGATTCTCCAGAGCAGGACGCTTGCACCTGCATTCGACAATGTCGTACCGGCTCTGTTTGGTGCGATGGCCTATCAGTATTTTCGCAAGCTTCCGAGACTGTCCTGGATTCCGCTGCTGCTTATGTCGCTGTTATTTATTCTGGCACCATCACTTGGATCGCAGACCAGTATGATGATCCTGCCCTCCGGAGCGATTACCATTCTTCTGGCGTATGCGGCATGGAGAAGGCAGCAGATGGAGGTGTGAAATGGAAGTATTGATCATTGTACTGAAAATCATTGGTGTTCTGCTTCTGGTTATTCTCTCGCTGTTTCTGATCGCTGTTATCCATACATTGCTGATGCCGAAGAAGACATCCTCTTATGTGGCACATCCGGATCCGGAGCGGGAGAAGCTGTATGCAGAAAAATTATCGAAGATGGTCCAATATGAGACCGTATCCTATCCCGGAGAGCATGATGTAGAAAAGTTTGAGGGATTCCATGAGGTTTTGCGGAAGCTGTTTCCCCATGTATTCTCAGAGCTGGAGATTACAGATATCGATGGCAACCTGCTGATTTATTGGAAGGGGAAGAAGCAGGACAGGCCGCTTGTTCTGATGAGCCATCAGGATGTGGTTCCGGCAGAAGGTACCTGGAAGCATGAACCATTCTCGGGAGATATTGCAGAAGGAAAGGTCTGGGGGCGCGGAACCTCTGATACGAAATGCTCCGTCATGGGATTTTTTCAGGCCTGTGAGGAGCTTCTGACAGAAGGATATGTGCCGGAAAATGATGTATATCTGTCTTCCTCCTGCACTGAGGAATGGGCAGGGGATGGATGCCCGAAGCTGGTTGCCGAGATGAAGAGAAGAGGGGTAAAGCCCTACCTTGTATGTGATGAAGGCGGCGGAATCATAACAGACCCGGTCGGCGGCATCAAGGGAAACTTTGCGATGGTCGGTGTCTTTGAAAAGGGAAAGGCAGATGTAAAGTTCACCGCCAGGAGCAACGGCGGACACGCCTCAGCCCCGACAAAGGGTACACCGATTGCAAGGCTGGCCGGGTTCGTCACCGATGTGGAAAAGCACACGCTATTTAAGAAAAAGATGCTGCCACCGGTGCAGGCAATGTTCAAGACCCTGGCGCCCTATGCGGATTTCGGCATGAAGCTGGTATTTGGCAATCTCTGGCTCTTTAAGCCTATGCTGGTGCAGCTGATGCCAAAGATCTCAGCGCAGGGCGGCGCCATGCTGCAGACAACCATTGCCTTTACCATGCAGAAGGGTTCGGATGCCTACAATGTCATTCCGCAGGAGGCAACCCTTGGTGCCAACATGCGGTTTATTCCACATCAGGGCATGGAGGAGAGCCTGGACATTATCCGGAAAAAGGCAGAAACTTATGACCTGAAGATGGAGGTTCTTGCAGCCACTGATTATTCCAGATCCACTGATATTCATGGAGAGGCCTTTGGACTGGTGCAGAAGGTCATCGGGCAGACATTTCCGGGCTGTGCAGGAAGCCCCTATGTCATGACCGGAGCGACCGATGCACGGAACTATGAGGAAATCTGTGACAATGTTGTGCGGTTTGCACCGGTAATCTACGGTCCTGAACAGATGAAGGGCATGCACGGACTGAATGAAAATATCGAGACAAGCTGCCTGCCAGGCTGTGTAGATTTTTACAAAAATCTGATCCGGTCGAATCTATAACAGGATCAAAAGACTTTTCACAATGTAGGACAGGACGATAAACGAAAAAGTGCGGCCGCATCCTGCAAAATTGAAAAACAGACTATCCATACGGTCAGTAATATCTCTGGACGGATTTGTTAAAATGACTATAATCTTATACTGGTTGCATATAATAGCCGGCCGAATGGGCGGGCTATTATTTTGAGTGCTATAATATGTACCAGTTGTCTGATGACAGGATATTGAATATGAACGCCTTCCATGGCTAGACTGTATAAGGAAGGTTAGAATCATAAATGACATCATAAGGAAAGCAGTAAGGCAAAATAGCGATGAGTTACATTAAGGTAGAGGCAATTCAGAGGAAACTCAGACAGGTAGCGAAGAGTGGAAAGGTTCTTTATATTTCAGGCTCAGTCGGGATGGGCAAGACCGCGGCAGTTGAGTATTATTTCCGCCGTAAGAGCTGCAGGATGCTGAGCGGAATGAAGGGCTACTTTGAGGAGATGCCGGATTATAAGGATATTGAAGAAAATGCGATTTTTTTCGACGATATCTCAGAGATCACGGATATTGATTCTGAAAATTACGTGCGGGAAATTCTGGATGATAATACCGATAAGATGATTGTGCTTGCTGGTCGCGGTCAGGTTCCAGAATGGCTTACTCCTTATGCTATTCAGATGAACTTTGAATTTGCAGATAATTCGGATCTTCAGTTCACAAAAGAAAATCTCAAGGAGCTCTTTATTGGGGTGGACAGCAGTATTCTGGAAGATGATGGCGATTTCCTGCTTCGTCTCGGAATGGCGTGCAGTCAGAATACCCTGATGTATGTTCTGATCGAACGATACATGGAAAATGGAGAACCTTATACAGACCAGGTTCGGATTCTGGCTGAAAAAAATATCTTTTAGTATATGAATCGTGTGTTTTTTGAGAGAAAGCCGAGAGATATCCAAAACGCCATCTTGAGTCTGTGCCATTTTTCTTCTTTCAGTGCAGAGATGGCAAAGGTCATCACCGGTAACGGTATGATCGACGAACTGCTCAACCGGATGCAGGAGCGCGGAGACTTTATCGGTATTGTAGATGCCAGGCACTACCGTATCAATGATTTTTACCGCAGGTATCTTCTCTGGAAATCCTCAGTCACCTATTCCGACGCACAGATTGAGAAAATCTATGAACGGGCGGCTCTCTTCTATGAAATGAACGGCGACAGTATCAAAGCTCTTGAATGCTACAGGAAGGCAAATAACACAGAGCGGATCATTAGTCTTCTCTGTGATATTTCGGATAAGAATCCGGGCATGGAAATCTATCAGTCTGTAGAAAAGTACTTTGATCAGATTCCTGTAGCGACAATCAGTAAATATCCGACACTTATGAGTGCAGAGGCTATGATCTGTTCTTTAAGACTTGATCCGGACCGGTCTGAGCAGTGGGTAGAGAGGCTGAAGGAGTTCGCACAGAAGGCCGGACGTGGAAGCGCTGGTCAGATTGAAGCGTACAGCCGTCTTCTCTTTCTCGACATTATCCTTCCACACAGGGGAACTGCGGAGCTGCTGCAGTCTGTTAAGAACGTATCCTCAGTAACCAGGGGCTGGGTAGATCAGTACAGTGAAGTCTCAGTGACAGACAATAGTACATCTATCCTGAACGGAGGGCTGGATCTGACAGAATTTTTTGATCTTCACAAGAATGATTATGCAAAGGTCGAACAGCTTGACAATGCCGTTAAGTTCCTGCTTCGCAGAAATGCGGTGGGTTATGTACAGTTAGCTTATCTGGAAAATAAATTTGAGCGTCTTGAAATCTCTTTTAAGGAAATGTCTACAAAACTGAACGAGATCTATATGCAGACCGATGCATGTGGGACCCTGGAGACCAGCTATGTTGCGATAGCCCTTCTTGCCAAGTCATATATTACGCAGGGCATGTACAGTGTTGCAGAAGCAAGCTTTGAGAGCTTTGTAGAGAAATTCAGGAGGAGTGGAAATAAATCTCTGAAACCCGGATTGGAGACCTTCCGCATGTGGAAATCCCTTCTTAAGGGCGAAGTTTCAAGAGCAAGAGAGTGGCTTCCGCAGGCACCGGATTCTACAGTGTCCTTCTCGTTCCTGGATCGGTATTTTTATATTCACAAGATTCGGGTCTTTATCACTTTCCAGAAGTATGAACTGGCAAATCATCTGTGTGATCGGCTCAGGCCTGTCTTCGAGAGATACCACCGTCCTTATATGGCCATCCAGACCTCTCTCTTTAAGTCCGTGATTCTCTTCCGCCAGGGCCGGGAGGATTGGCGCGAGTATCTTATGAGGGCTCTTGAGCTGGCACAGACCTATCGCTATCACTGGGTAATCGCAATGGAGGGAGCCGCTGTCAAACCGCTTCTTGATTCATTCGATGGCGACAGGATCAATCCGGAATATCTTCAGAATGTGCGCAAGCTTGTGGATAAGATGGCATCTTTCTATCCAAAATATCTGCAACCGGTAGAGGCGGTCGTTGAGCCTCTGACAGCTATGGAAAGAAAGTCTTTGCACCTGATTTGCAGTGGACTGAATTCTGAGGAGATCTGTGAAGCTCTGAATATCTCTTATAGTGGATTAAAATTCCACAGACAGAATATCTACAGGAAACTGAATGTCAATAATCAGCTTGAGGCAATAGAGAAGGCAAGGAGCCTCGGACTGGATTGATTGCAGCATAGGATGTGCAGGCTGTTTTGACACCTGTATCAGACCTATTATGGAAAATCCTGATCTTTTGAATAGGGAAGGGACCATGAATAAACGTGAAAGCGTTTTTTCATGGTCCCTTTTTCTGTCTATAGCACATCTGGATCTGATGAATAGTGCATACTTCTTCTTTCTCCGTAAACGTCAAAACGTACGCCTATTGTTAAAAAGTTTGATAGTTACGAATGGGATAGGATGGCCACTTCTAAACGGAAGCGTTCTAACACAAAAAAAGAATAAAAACTATCCTGCTGGTCAGTTATGTTCAGTCTCCTGCTTTGTTAGCATATGAACGATCGCAGGGTCAGGCGAATGGGTGGATATCAATATTGAGCTGCCCTGCCAGGTCCCCGCAAGAGAATGCAAAAAGGGAGAGAGGGCCAGATGGATGTGCGCAACGGCCATAAGAACAGGAAGACACATAAGAAAAATAAATGTTTTGGACACATATTTTTATGCGTGATGTTGGCGCTGACAATTGCTGTTACCGCTAATATTGGTATTCTGCCGGTCATGGCCCTGAGTAGTGCGGATATGGGATCAGCTGCCTCGCAGGAGCCCGCCGGAGACACTGAAAAGCAAGATCAGAGCGGGAGTGGAGCAGACACGGTTACAACAGATGGAACTGCGGAGGATGTGACATCTGAATCAGAGGCGAATGGAATCTCTGATTCAACGGGCAAGGCTGCAACAGGTACAGATGCGACGGGTACAGCTTCAAATGCAACGGGTACGGCTTCAGATTCAACGGGTATGGGCGCAGAAGCAACGAATACAGCGGCATCTGCTTCGGATTCAGCTGCAGATGCGGCACCGGCGTCCACATCGGAAGAAGCGGCGACTGCTGCGGCAGACATCAGCGACAAGGTCAGTCTGCAGAAATTTGAGATTGCGGAACTGGATGATGGAATGCAGAAGATTTCCGGCAGCGAGGACGCTCAGTATGAGCACCACATCTATGCGACGCAGGAGATTACGCTGAACTGGACAGCGGATGCGGATATTCTCAGCAAGATCCATGCTGGTGACTACTTTACCTTCCGCCTGCCGGGGCAGTTCGATTACACGAGCCTGAAAGCAAATCCTGAAATTGAAGGCTTGGGTTCAGCTGCCCAGGCAACCCTGTTTCAGAAAGACCAGGAGACCTATATTCGCATTACCTTCAACACAATACCGCTGAACTGGCTCACCATTGATAACGCCGCCTTCGGAAGGATACAGCTAATGGTAAGACCAGATACCGACAAGATGCTTTCCGGGGCAAATGCTGTGATGGTGGTGGCAGGATCCCATGTGTGGTCCCCGAATCCGGTGCAGGAGGGAGAAAATAAGACCTTCCTCGTGAAGAATTTTACTCCGCGGACAGATTCGAAGGATCTGACGGATACACAGATCACAGATTTTACCATCACCGATGAGACCGGAACGGAGCCGGCGACATATTATACGGACCAGTATTACGACATCAATATCGGATGGAAATGGACACGCAGTGATGATACTCCATGGCTGATTCCGGGCGACTGGTTTGAGATCCTTCTTCCCTCAGAGTTCAGTTATCAGAACTACCTTTACGGGGGATTCACCAATTCCTTCGATATCAAGAATGAAGCAGGTGACGTCATTGCGACGGGGGTGATCAATCCCGGAGGGACGATCAAAGTCACTTTCAGTGACAAGATCTCGAAAGAAAAAGCCAATCTGTATTCGACGGGCTCTGTTACTGTTGAGGGCTATATCACGGAAGGAAATGCCGGACAGGCTTATCCTGCTGTCAATATTGCTGGCGGAACATCCAGCCGCGCGAAAAAAATCACGGTAGTAAAGAACAGCACTGCAAATGACTACCACTGGGTGACGCCTAAATATGTATCTGCCTTTGATTGGAGTCTTTTGCGAACGGTGTCGCACCCGGAAGGCAAGATCTTTTGGCAGAATTCGCGTTATTATTTGAAGTTGCGTCCTGGGCATTACAATCAGTCCCAGGTTCCGATCCAGTCTCAGTTCATTTCGACATATAACGTCGTCAAAGCGGAGAACGATAACTTAACCTTTACAAACGCGCTTCCTTCAGAGTGGAGCTCCGGGGACACTTCAAAGTATGCAGTGGCTTACTGCGGAGACCTTAACACCAGCTACCCGGACTGGGATAAAGCCAGGATTAGGAGCAATCGTTACTCCACGATTGGCTTTCAGAAGGTGCCGATCGCCTCTTATAGCGATTATGACGATGAACAGAAGGAAGCTCTGACGAGGCTCCTGAGCAACAGCTACCCGTATGTGGATGCGGCGACGATGAGAGAGCGCTTTGACCTGCCCTCTCAAATCGGTGAGCATGAGATGATTGCGATCGTACAGGGCGCGATCTGGGCTATCCAAACCAAAGATGATGATTTGTTTGAGGAAGCCGGGGATAACCTTGTTAATTATAAAAAGTGGAGCACAGCGTCTACGTCTAATAATGTCTTACCGGCCAATACATATAATAACGTTCCGGAGCTGGTCATACAGTGGATCAAAAATCTTGTCTACTTTGGCCGTACGGGACAGGCACCTCAGGGTTATCAGTTTGACATTCCGCAGGGTACAGCAAAGCCCTTCAAGATCACGGATGCAAAGATCGTGAATAAAGTCAGGAATGACGACGGCACATACAGCATAACAGCAGAGGTCTCACTGAACCGAAAACTGCAGAGCTCCCAGACCGGAACACTTACCGTGAAAGATGGATCAGGCAGTACGGAGCAGACTGCTTTGTCTGCGGGGCAGAATGTCTTTACGGTTCAGTTAAATCAGGTATCTGGCAGCACAAAATCCCTGCAATTTCATATTGATGTAGAAGATCCCTATGCAAATATGCAGGTATATATGTTTGACAACAATGGAATTGAAGGGAATACGAGCAAGCAGTCACAGGACTTTATTACCGCAGAGAGTAAATCTGCGAAATGGGCCAGTGACTTCACTCTTCAGACGCAGATCCAGGAGCATTATACACTGCCCAATACAGGCGGATCAGGAACGGAAATGTTTTCAATCGGTGGACTGACAGCGATTCTGCTGGCTTTCCTGCTGTTTATTATACGACATAAAACGACAGAGGAGGTATTGCAGGGAGGCTTGGGGAAGCGCCGGTTGAAATGCAGCAAAAATATTATTCTCATAAAAGTTAAAGGAAAGAGGTAAGAGGAAGATGAGAAAAGTAATGAAACGGATCGCCACATTAATCACGGCGGTCATGATGATGCTCACGATGTGCATACCGGTCATGGCGGCGGATACAGCAGATACTACCACCGCGCTGACCGGTATACCATCTGCGGCTGACAGAGGAACAATGACAATCACGGGCCTGAAAAAAGGGGATACTGTCACCTGGTATCCGATTGCGAAGGCGCAGTATGACGGAGGCGGGTTTACCGGCTATAAAACCGTTGTCGATGGATCTCCAAAGGATATCACTGCACCGACGGCAGATGAGATGACGTCCCTGGCAAAGAATGCCACGATTCTGGCACAGACAGATACGCTCACTGCGACAGCTGCCGCAGATGGACCTGTCACGGTTTCTGCTCCTGTAGGCGAGTATGTGGCAGTTGTCACTTCCGTGGATCCATCCCGGATCTACAATCCGATACTGAGCAGTGTGTATTACAGCACAGACGGTCAGAGCATTATCGGAGGCACTGTGAAGGCAGGAGACAAATACATCATCAATGGCACTTCATCTTATGCCAAGTCTACGGATGAGACATCCGGCAAGAAGGTAAATCCGGGAAAATCCGCAACTTCTACCAGAGATAACGGCGATGATGTAGCAATCGGTGATAAGCTCCATTTTGAGCTGACCGGCCTGATCCCGTCTTACAGTAAACAGTACACCACAGTGACTTACAAGATTAATGATGAAATGGATGGCAGCCTTGATCTCGATGCAGGTTCGATCAAAGTGCTGGTCGGCGGAAAGGAGGTCGCTGCTGACGGCACAGTTTATTCAGTGACGACGCATGAGCATAGTTTTGAACTTTATTTCCAGCAGAGCTATATTCTTGGCCTTGCCGGCAATGATGATGCCGGACGTGCCGTTACCGTGACGTACGATGCGAAACTGAATGCAAATGCAACTCTCAACTTTGATGCCAATAACAACAAGGCAACCTTCACTTATACAAACAAGCCGGACAGTTCAACGACCACAGAAGAGCATAAGACATATCAGTACACGTTCGCAATCGATGGCAACATCAACGGATCCCAGAAGCAGATCAACCGCAAGGGTCATGAGCTGATCAAGGTCAACGAAAAGGGTGAGCCGGTAAACGAACCGAAATGGATCGATGACGGGACGGACGAGACAACGATCGAAAACGGACTGGCCGGTGCTGAATTTACGCTGACCAACGATACGACAAAGAAAGTCTACACAGCGACCACAGATACCAACGGTTACTTTAATGGTTTTACGGGTCTTGATGCCGGAACCTATACACTGGTTGAGACCAAAGCACCGGCTGGATACTCCCTGAACACGACGAAGCATACCGTTGTGATCGCCGCCTCCTACAATGATGATGGTACCCTGAAGGACTACTCGATCACGATCGATGGCAAAAACACATCTCATTACACGGCAACTTATGAAAGCGGAGCAGTAAAGACGATCACGACGATCGGTAAAACGGTGACCACATACATCAAGAACACCAAGCTGAATTCTCTTCCATCCACCGGTGGAATGGGCACATATCTTTTCACTGGTATTGGCGCTGTGATCATCGCGGCGGCGCTCGGTCTGTTTTTCCATGGAAAGAAAAGCAGTGGCAGTGCATCGGAGTGATTTGAACTGAAAAAAATGTGATGGTGAAACGGCATGAGGCGCAGTGAAGCTCTTCATGCCAGCCCCGGAACGTATGAAATAAGTGCGTTCCGGATTTTATCTTTGCTGATGAAGGATAAGACAGAAATGCAATTGAATAATAATGTAGAAAAGAAAAAGAAGAAAACGGGACGTTTCCGGCTGTTCCTGATTATTATTCTTCTCCTCGGAGGAGTTGCGGTGCTGTTTTATCCGACGTTCAGCGATCTCTGGAACAGATATCGCACCAGCCAGCTGATGACGAGCTATGCAGAATCCGTCGGGAAGTCGGATGAAGAAAGCAAAAAGGAGCTGGAAGCAGCGCAGGCATACAACCAATCCCATACCGTCAACCAGATCGTCGATGCATTTTCTGAAAATCAGGAAACCAGCGATTCACAGGAGTATGAAGCTCTTCTCAATCCGACGGGAGACGGGATGATGGGGTGGCTTGAGATTCCGAAGATTGGTCAGAAACTGGCCATCTATCACGGAACGGACGCCGAGACGCTGGAAAAAGGCGTCGGTCATCTTGAAGGAACATCTCTTCCGGTCGGCGGTGAAGGGACGCATGCCGTACTTTCTGCGCATCGGGGACTTCCGAGTGCAAAAATGTTTACAGATCTCGACCAGCTAAAGGAAGGCGACCGGTTCTATCTGACTGTGCTCGATCAGAAGATGGCTTATGAGGTGGATCAGATACTTGTGGTGGATCCTTCAGAAACTTCAGCTCTGGCAATCGAACCGGGAAAAGACCTGGTGACGCTTGTTACCTGTACGCCTTATGGCATCAATACGGAGCGGCTTCTGGTCCGGGGACACAGGATTCCGTACTCTGAGAAAGAAAAAACCAAAGATGAGAGCAGCCGGAGCCTCCTGCCATCGAACCGTGCAGAATGGCTGTTCCTGTTTGCTGTAGCAGCCCTCGTTCTGTTTACAGTGATTCTGATTGTGAAAAGAAAAAAGCGTTGAGGAGTAGACATGAAGACTGGATTCAGAAGAATGGTGGCGATTTTTCTTGGAGTGCTGGTGATCGCCATGCTGGCAGGCAGCGTGCCGGTGTCAGCAGGTGAACAGGGACAACTGACGCTTTCTTTTCAGTATAACGATCAGCCGCTTCAGAATGTCTCATTTCGAGCATATTTCGTCGCGTCGCTGCAGGCATCTGAGTCTGAGGCAGTCTATACGCCGGTCAGTCCCTTCACAACAGACAGGAACGGACAGGTCGTAAATTATACAGGACTTACAACGGAGCAGTCGATTGACCTTGCAGACTGGTTTGCTTCTCTGACCGCTAGTATTCAGAATGGCATTTCCGGCACTACGGATGCATCCGGTACAGCAACCCTGAACGGATTGCAGGATGGGATGTACCTGATCGTTCAGACGGATCAGCAGAAAGCCGATGGAATGTTCAGTCCGTTTCTGGTCAGCGTTCCGAAAGGATCGCAAAGTGCAGATGGCTATTCCTGGAGTTACGCGGTGACGGCGGAGCCAAAGTACGAGAAGAAAAATGATGGGAAACCCACTGTGACACCGACAGTCACACCAGTAGTTACGCCAGGCACTCCGAAAAACACCCCTCCTGTCAAGACCGGTGATACATCAAATGTTCCTCTCTACAGTCTGCTCTTTGGCATTTCAATGGCTGTTCTCTTCGTGCTTGTCAGATATGCTTCAAATGAAAAGGCGGAATCATAAGACCGTGCAGAAGAATATAATCGGTAAAAGATATGGAAAGCTTGTTGTTATGAGCACTTTCATTGCGGAAAATCATCACCGGAAATGTATCTGCCTTTGCGACTGCGGCAGACAGACAACAGTATATTACAGCAATCTGGAAAGCGGCAGAACCAAAAGCTGCGGATGTCTGTCGATTGGCAAACGGAACGTATGCCGCCAGCATTACGTTCCAGAAACAAAGACATCATCTGGGGACCTATAAAACCTTAGAAGAGGCAGCGGATGCCAGGAGACGGGGATATTAAAAAATATCATGCTCCGTTTCTGGAAAAGTATGAAAAGGGATGGTAGAAGATTAATATTCGTGGATAGGAATGTACGATTATTGGGAAAGTGGCGGAAAAACTGACATTATTATGATTATGAAGCCTGAGTTCTGCTGAAATATGCGGGTTCAGGCTTTTTTTCGAATAAATAGATGATGATCCGTGCAGGACATGATCGTGCGGCCTCATGTGTGCCGCACGACCTCGAATCTCTGGAGCTTTACAGGCTCCTCATCGCGGATACCGGCCTTCCGCTTCGCAATGTCGATCTGATCCTCGACGGTGTCAACTCCGTCAAGATCGGGCAGGAGAAGTCCGCGCCGGCGTCCTCTTGTGACGATGACGCCGTACTTCTTCACGTCAAGGAGCGATGGGGAATCGATGTCCTCGGGCTCGGTGAGGACGTCTACGCTGTATTCCAGATGGCTCAGCTCATTTTCAAGAACCGGATGAAAGCGCGGGTCACGAGTCGCGGCGGAAATGGCGTTGCGGATGATTTCCTCTGCAATACAGCTGCAGCAGGGCAGAATGGTTCCAATACAGCCGCGTAGCTCCCCGTCCTTATGCAGGGAACAGAACACGCCGGCCTTCCGCTTCAGCATGTCATCCGGCACGTCGCCCTTCCTCGGGACGCGGAGTGTCTTTCCGGTGCGTATATAGGTCTCGACCGTTTTTCGGGCGAGCGCCGTGTATGGGTCCTCGTCCTCTCTTGCGGCTGCAATTTTCTTCTCCTGCTCTGCCTCGTATTGATCGAGGAAGTTCCTGCGAGGATCGGTTCCCGTCACGCGGAAGGTGCAGACGCCGTAGCCGACCCCGGTTACGTCCTGATGGGAGAGCCAGTGGGCCTCCACCGAACGGCGGTCCAGCGCGCCCGCCATGATGACAAAGGAACGATGCCCGCACTCAGCGGCCTTCTCAAGAAGCACAGGATCAAATGAGAGGAGCTCGCCGAGGGCTCCGCGTGAGCAGGCATCTTCAAGCTTCTTGTCATAGACCGGTCCGTGCGGGTCAAATCCGTAAGGGCCGGTTTCTTTCAGCTTGTGGGACAGGTCACCGCTCGCGACATAGACGACCCGCCTCCCGAGCTCTTCCGCCGCCTGCTGCACGAGCATGCCGAAGCGGTACTGCTCCGCAAGCGAAATGCCAGAAATGCCTAGACGGACGAGACGGGAGTCCCTGTACTTCTTTAAAATAAAATAGAGCGGCACGATTGTTCCGTGGTCGAGCGAGGGATCGCGCTCCCCGAGATAGCCGGCCGGGATCTTATTTTCATCCGCGAGATCGCAGAGCCGCGAGGAGAGCTCCTCGTCATAGTCCCGCCCGATCTGCACCTGTGGCGCACGGAAGCGCGCCATATTCCCTTCGGCATGTGTGCCGGGCGAGATGTGCAGATAGTCCGCGTACATAATGCTGTGCGGCGACGACAGAACGATCGTCTCCGGCTTCAGCTCAGCCACGAAATCCGCGGCCTTCTCATAGGCATCAATTGTTTCCTGGATCTGCCGCTCCGATCCTCTGCCGACCTCCGGCAGAATCAGCGGTGGATGCGGCACCATGATTGCTCCGACAACAGACATAAAGCCACCTCCCTAAAGATGCAGTGATTCAGCGTTCCGGGTCAGGAGATGCTGAATCGTTAACGAAATTTACAGTACTCAGCAGTTTCCGACGAAGACATTCGGAAGGTACTGCCTTACGACATCTGCAAGATGATACACTGTGCGCACATCGGTAGCGGGCGTATCGAGCTTCCATCGCGGAAAATACCGGGTGATGTGATAAGCGATCGGCTCCATTGACAGAAGAGAAGAGAGCCACTTTGCGGCCTTTTCGATTTCCTCTTCCGAGTCATTCCTTCCCGGAATAATGAGCGTCGTCACCTCCACGTGACAGTGCCTGGCAGCCGTCCTGATAAAATTCTTCGTCTCAGCAAGACTCCCTCCGACAAAATCCGTGTAGAACTCGTCCGTGAACCCCTTGAGGTCGATGTTCATCGCGTCGATATAAGGGAGAATTTCATTTATTACGGCAGGTTCTGCGGTCCCGTTCGTCACGAGCACGTTCAGCATGCCCGTATCATGGATAAGCCTTGACGCGTCCCGCACATATTCCCACGAGGTGAGCATCTCGTTATAAGTGTAGGCGACGCCGATCGTTTCGGGATAACGCGCTCTTGTCTCCTCCGTGAGAATGAGGAGCTCCTCCGGGCTCACATACCTTGTCCCCTTGCGGTCTTTCTCTTGCAAAATCGTGAAATTCTGGCAGAAGGGACAGGCTAGATTGCACCCGTAGCTTCCGGCCGACACAACAAGACTGCCGGGATGAAACATGGCGAGCGGCTTTTTTTCGATCGGGTCGAGGGCAAGAGAAGTCAGATATCCGTAGCTGTCGCAGACGACCCGGCCGTTCCGGCAGATCCTTGCACCGCAAAAGCCCTTTTGGCCTTCCTTCAGATGGCAGTGCCGGAAGCAGGTATTGCACACACACATCGTTTTCTCCTTTCATTTCTGGTTTCATTATACTACGAAATTGTCAAAACAGATCATGTGCAGGCCTCGTCGCTAAACGTGTGCCAATGAAGAGACGGAGATGAATGCGGAATGCTGATTAAGCAGCTCTCTATTGGGCAGCTAATATTTGCCTGTTCAGGGTACTGTTTTCAAAAAAATACAAAAACAGTACCGTGAATATGAAGATTTTGATATAGTTACTCTTAGTAAAGAGAGGTGAAGAAGTGTATAAAAACATTTATCCGAGAGAAAAATACCTGTCACGGCTTCGTCCGTTTTATAGCTCGGACATCATCAAGGTGATTACTGGCATTCGCCGATGTGGCAAGTCTTGTATCTTAAAGGCTGTCATGTGGTAAAGGCGTCAGTAGGAACGGATAAAAAAAGTATGAAGTCGTTTATAAAAATTTAATCGGAACCTGACACCAGACTGAATCCTATATTCTGTAGGTGGGCGAAGCATGAAATTCGAAATTGAGTTTTATGAGAGCATCAGCGGAGAACAGCCGGCGAAGGAGTTCATTCTTTCGTTTGAGAAGAAAATGATAGCTAAGACACTTGATATGCTCAAGCTTCTGCAGGATAACGTGAGATTGCGAAGTCTAAAGAATATCGGAAGGACTATCTGGCCAGAAAGAAGGGTAGCAATGAGTAATAAATTTGACGATTTTCTCCAGGAGCAGCTCCGGGATTCGGAAATTAGAAAAGAATATGAACGGCTCCAGCCAGAACATGCGGTGATTCAGGCAATGATAGATGCGAGACAGAAGTCCGGCATGACGCAAAAGGAACTTGCCGAACGGACCGGGATTGCTCAGAGCGATATCAGCAAGCTGGAGCATGGCAATGCCAATCCATCTATACGTACCTTACAGCGTCTGGCCAGAGGCATGGGAATGATACTTAAGATTGAATTTGCCCCGGAGAAAGCATCTGCGACAAAGTGATAATGGAAAATAAACGATCCATGATAGAGATTTACTGTAACTTTTGAGCTCGGCTGTCGCAACAGAAAAGGTGCGGCAGTCATTTTTTAAGCTTTTGGCTTAAGGCGGTTGAGCCGTAGATAATTCAAGTATCAATAATAGCAATAAAAGCAAGAATAGATTCTGAAGGGCGTGAGATTTGGCTTAGGAGCTATTGAGGAGCAGAATGTGCTTTTTTGGAAGGTATGATTGGGTAGAATATGGCTTACATGAGAAATGTGTCTGAAGAATTAAAGAATGGTCTTTTGCGTGGATACACGGATGCATCGATCGAGGCAAATCTTGCGCTTTCTCCGCAGTTTGTTTCAAATGATCCTGAGTCGGGTCGTAAAGTGCTGGTCGATATTGAGGATGAGCTTAGACACTGTGATCAGTTTGCCATGAGCGTTGCTTTCGTCACAACGGGTGGCATCACGCCCCTTTTGCAGACATTAAGGGAGCTGGAAGAGAGAAATATCCCGGGGAAAATTCTCACAACAGACTATCTCATGTTTTCCGATCCGCAAGCGTTGGAGAAATTGTCCAATCTTAGAAACATTGAGGTTCGGATGTACCGGGTTCTGGAAAAAGCGGGATTCCACACCAAAGGGTATCTTTTCCGAGAGGGAGAGATCTATCGTATGATAATCGGAAGCTCTAATATGACGTTGTCAGCGGTTACGATAAATAAAGAGTGGAACACAAAGCTAGTCGGGCTGAAGGATGGAGCGGTGATCAATAGCGTCCTGCATGAGTTTCGGGAATTGTGGGATGCACCAGAGACTTTGCGGTATGAGGATTTTATCGATGACTATCGACAACAGTTTCAGGAGGCGAAGCTTCTCCGTCGCAAACAGAAGGAAATTCTCCGTCAGCACAAAATAGCGACAGATGATGATGTAGTGGAATTACAGAGCTATAAACTTGAGCCGAATTCTATGCAGATAAAATTTATCGAATCGCTGAAAAATCTGAAAAGTGCAGGGGAAAAGAAAGCACTTCTCATATCAGCCACTGCTACGGGAAAGACCCTGGCTGCCGCATTTGCAATGCGTGAATTACAGCAGAGACACGTTCTCTTTCTGGTGCACAGGGAGCAGATTGATAAGCAGGCCGTCAAGAGTTTTCAACGTGTATTAGGAAAAAATGTAACATACGGAATACTTTCTGGAAATGAGAAAAATTTCCATGCTGATTATATCTTTGCTACAGTTCAGACTTTGGTGAAAGACGAGATTTTGCATTCCTTTAAACCGGACGAATTTGACTCGATTATTATTGATGAAGTTCATCGTGCAGGTGCTCCATCGTATCAGAAGATCGTCGATTATTTCAAACCGGATCTGCTTCTCGGCATGACTGCCACGCCGGAACGGACCGACGGATTTGACATTTATAAGATGTTCGACCACAACATTGCAGCGGAGATCCGTCTTCAGCAGGCAATGGAAGATGATCTTCTCTGCCCGTTCCACTATTTTGGAATTACGGATCTGGAAGTTGATGGAAGGATCGCAAATGATAATCAGACAGGTGGTGAGCTGTCTCTGCAGGACTTCCGTTTTCTGACAAGCGAGGAGCGGGTCAAATATATTCTTCGTGAGGCAAAGTACTTTGGGCATAGTGGAACCCGCTTAAAGGGGCTGATCTTCTGCAGCCGGAAGGAAGTCGGCCGGGAGCTGTCCAGAAAAATGAATGAGCAGGGGCTTCAGACCCTTTTTCTTGGCGGCGGTGATTCGCAGGAAACGCGTGAAAATGCGGTTAAGAGACTTACCAGCGATAAGCTTCCAAGGTCGGAACAGCTTGATTACATCCTGACCGTGGATATTTTCAATGAAGGTGTCGATATTCCGGATATCAATCAGGTGATTCTGCTGCGTCCCACACAGAGTCCGATTATCTTTGTGCAGCAGCTGGGACGCGGTCTTCGCAAGGCGGAAGGGAAAGAGTACGTCGTTATTCTGGATTTTATCGGAGCATACACGAATAATTACATGATTCCCATCGCCCTCTCCGGTGACAGATCTTATAACAAGGACAACATCCGCAGGTATGTACAGGAGGGGACCCGTGTCATTCCGGGCAGTTCGACCATTCATTTTGACGAGATCTCCCGCAAGCGGATTTTCAGTGCCATTGATAGTGCACGTCTGAATGACACCAAGCTGCTTCGGGATGCATACACGAAACTGAAATACCAGCTCGGACGGATTCCTTCTCTGATGGATTTCAGGGAATATGGCTCTGTCGATGTGACCAAGTATTTTGCAAAATTTGGGTCGTATTACAATTTCCTGGTAAAATATGAGAAGGATTATACGATCCGTTTTAACAAGGAGAAAGAACAGGTAATCGTATTTCTTTCAAAGAAGCTGGGGTATGGAAAGCGACCGGAGGAGCTGATCATTCTGCGGGGTCTATTGAGGAACAGAGATTTCTGTCTTCGTCTCCAGGCCTATGCAGATGCGTTTGCAGATCTCAGGAGAGGAGAACAGAAGGCAGCGGTAGAGTCAGCTGTCCGGAACCTGACCAATCAGTTTGCGAAGGATTCGGAAAAGAAAAAATATGAGGCATGTACATTTCTCGTAGAGGACAGGGAGGGTGAGTATCGTCTGTCCCCATCTTTTGCAGCTATGCTGGCGGACAGACCTTTTTCCAACATGGTAAGTGAAATTGTGCGGTTTGGCCTTGCTTCTTATAAAGAACAGTACAGCCATCCCTACAAAGATACAAACTTCCAGTTGTATCAGAAGTACACGTATGAGGATGTCTGTTTGCTGCTGAACTGGGAGAAAAACATGAATGCGCAGAATCTGGGTGGATATTTCTATGACAGCCGTACCAAGAGTCTGCCGGTGTTCATTAACTATGACAAGGCGGACGACGCAATCGCATACGAGGACCGTTTTGTAAGCGCGGACAGGCTGATTGCATTGTCAAAACATCCCAGAAAGGTTACTTCCGGAGATGCAGATCATTTTTATAAGCGGACGCCTGAGGATAAGGATAACAGGATATATCTCTTTGTGAGAAAAAACAAGGAGGACCAGGAAGCCAAGGAGTTTTATTTTCTCGGAGAGATGACTGCACAGGGAGAGCCGCATCCGATTCATATGACATTTGACATAACGGATGAGTATGGAAAAGTGACAGGCAAAAAGACGGACGATGCGTTTGAGATCGATTATCGTCTAGATGTGCCGGTTCGGCAGGATATCTATGATTACATTGTCAATGAATAAGGATACTCATTCAAGGAGAAGATATGGAAACAAAGCATGTGGTTGCCGCAGTAATTATGCATAACGGAAAGATTTTTGCTACACAGAGAGGATACGGAGAATTCAAGGACAAATGGGAGTTTCCGGGCGGAAAGATTGAGCCCGGTGAAACGCCGCAGGAAGCACTTGCCCGCGAGATTCATGAGGAGCTGGACACGGAGATTGAAGTGGGTGAGCTGCTCGATACTATTGAAACAGACTATCCTACCTTCCATCTGTCTATGGGATGCTATCTCTGCACAGTAAAATCCGGAAAGTTGACTCTTCTTGAGCATGAGGCGGCACGATGGCTGGATTCTGCCCACCTGTATGATGTGGACTGGCTGCCTGCTGACCGGAGATTGCTGCCGTTGATTGAGGAGAGGATCAGGTAAAAGAAAGGAAACTTATGCAGAATCATCTGAAACGCTTCTATGATGCACAGAAGCGTGATAGTAAAGGTGTCAGGAACGAATTAAAAAAGAATAAAGTCGTTTATGTAAATTTAATCGTAACCTGACACCAGACATTTGAGAAGAAATATGACCGGATACTTAAGGATGCAATGGAAGGGTATAAAGACATACCTCCAAGTCCTTACTACCACGATGGATACAACCTAGCGGACGGATCGAATGTATTCAGCAGAGTATCTGAAGCATTTGGATAAAAAGATAAGGCCCGATAGCCTCCGACTGCTATCAGTCTAAGCTATGGGGCCTGGTGGTGCAAGCATAGGATCCGCAGGAATTCTCTGCTACACCGCTTCCTGTTCCGAATGGAATGGGTACAAGGCAAACCATGGAAATTATACAGACAATCAAAGAAAATATGAACCTGGTCGGATTAGGGCTGTTTGAGTACAAGCCAATCGGAGAAGAGAATTCTGTGATTCGGTCAGTTATTGATTTTTCGAAGGATTTAATATAGCAAATCGGACGCTCATGCACCCATTTTGACAGGCCTGCACCCATTTGCACCCACAAACCGAAAAACAGGTGCAAAATTAAGTGGGTGCAGGGGTTTCGGTCTGATAGATTGCGAGGAAATACATGAACGATTTTGAAAACAGTATAGACCGGTCAGATTCCCTTTATGGCCTGTGCTTTAACAGGTCTGTTGGCTGGCTGCTCCCGTTAGTTAACTCCATGAGAAAATACAGCCTGACTGCCAGCAGTATGTTCGCCGGTAGTCAGGCTGTTTTTCAACTATCCAAAAAGTTGTCAGGAACGGGTTATAAAAGAATAAAGTCGTTTATGTAAATTTAATCGGAACCTGACACCAGACATTTCAAGATTCTTTATATCATCTTCAGTGACATCCGTTAATATCATTTCGCCTTTATTCCTTCCTGGCGGGTATATCTGCGCAGAAATATGTGTGATTCTGAATAGGGACAGGTTAGCATGTGTAATACAAATATGCAAACACAAGAATATCATCCGTATTACGATTGTGCAAGATTTTGTAGCCGGACTGTTTTATAGTATCAATATAAGGGATGGAAGAAAGGGCTGTTTCGACATAAATGCATCTTCCGGGTAAGAATAAGGATCATATTAAAGCTTAAGCAGACAGGAGAAAAATGATGAGAGCAATTCGGCTTAGAACAGAATTTCTGAAGAACCCAATGGGGATTGATGTGGCAAAGCCCTGTCTTATGTGGAATTGCCAGGGCGGAAATAAGCAGACCGCCTGGCAGATTGTAACGGAAAAATGGGATAGTGGCAAAGTAAAGTCTGATTCCATGCGGGCAGAATATCCAAAAGAACTGAGCTCACGGGAAAGAGTGAACTGGAAAATCCGTCTGTGGGATGAAAATGACAAGCCCGGCGAATGGAGCGATGCGTTTTTTGAAATAGGGCTTCTCTGTCCGGAGGACTGGAAGGCCAGGTGGATCAGTGGAAATTATAAAGTGAATCCGAAAATGCGCTATCCGGCTGATTGCTTCCGCAGGGAAATCGTTTTGAACAGCCATAAAGAGATAGAGAAAGCACGCCTGTATATGACAGCCTGTGGCCTTTATGAGGCGAAGCTGGATGGGGAGAAGGTCGGAGATTTCTGTCTGGCTCCCGGCTATACCGATTACCGGAAGAGAGTACAATATCAGACTTATGACGTTACCGGCATGCTCAGGAATTCTGCGGAGACAGGTTCAGATGTCGCTGATATAGATACTGACGTAAAAGAGGAAGATTCTCATGCCACACGAAGAGCAGAAGACAGCAACAAGGTTCATGTACTCACCGTGCAGCTTGCTGACGGATGGTACCGGGGCTCCTGTGGAGCCTGGGGGTTGAAGAATCAGTACGGTAAGGAGACAAAGTTACTCGCCCAGCTGGAAATTTTTTATACGGATGGCACAAAGCAGACGGTTGTGACTGATGAGAACTGGCAGTGGTCTGATGATGGCCCGATCCGGTTTACGGACAATAAGGACGGGGAGATCGTTGAGGCCTTCCGGGTGCCTTCTTACGGTGGAAAGGCGAAGGTGACACAGCATGAAGTAGTTCCTGCTGCCTCGAATAATGTACAGGTGACGGAGCATGAGCGGCTGCATCCGGTTATTACGACAGCACCGAATGGCAAAAAGCTTCTGAACTTCGGACAGAATATTGCCGGGTATGTCACTTTCCGTGTCAATGCCCATAGAGGACAGAAAATGGTCTGGCGTTTCGGGGAAATGCTGGATAAGGATGGGAATCTCACGCTGAAGAATATTCAGTGTTCCAATAAGAAGATCACAACCCCTCTTCAGAAGATCGAATACACCTGTCGGGAAGGAATGAACGAATATAAGACGACCTTTGCCGTATTTGGCTTTCAGTATGCTGAAGTCGATACCGATGTGGAACTTGCTGCAGATGAAATCGAGGCCATTGCTGTCTACTCGGATCTGGAGCAGACCGGCTTTTTTGACAGTTCCAATACGCTTCTGAATCGATTTTTCAAGGCAACGGTCTGGTCGGCGAAGGGAAATCATCTGGACATTCCCACCGACTGCCCGACCAGGGAGCGCCATGGCTGGACCGGGGATGCTCAGATCTTCTGCAGGACGGCAAGTTATCTCTTTGATTTTGATACATTCGCGAATAAATATGAAAGAGATCTGGAGGATATTCAGCATCGGAACGGCGATTTCACGCAGATCGCGCCGGTGGGCGGGGTCAATCGGTATATGTTTACTATGGACGGCTCTCCGGGTTGGTCAGACGCAGGTGTGCTGATTCCCTGGGTCATTTATTCGCAATATGGGGACAAGAAGATTCTTGAAGAAAGCTATGCTGCCATGCGCCGTTTCGCCTTTTATAAAATCAGGACCCTGGGTAAATGGTATCCGACTGCAAGACCAACCGGTATCGACACGAGGTACAGGAAGGATATCTCCAATTACGGCCAGTCCTATGGCGAGTGGGCGGAACCGGTTGACGTGAATGCTTTCCGGATCAGTGATTTCGTCTCGCCCCATCCGGAAGAAACCACGGCATATATTGTGTATATGCTGAGACATATGGAAAAAATAGCCGATGTTCTGGGGAAGAGTAAGGATGCTGAGACTTATCGGAGATATGCGGAGAGAGTAAAGACCGGTTATCAGCATCTGGTGGCAACAAAGAAATTTTCACTGGATACGGACCGGCAGGCCAAGCTGGTGCGGCCTCTGTTCATGGGACTTCTGAATGAAGCACAGGAGAGATTTGCAAAGAAGCGGCTGGTTGAGGCGCTGGATCATTACGGATGGCGCCTGGGGACAGGCTTTCTTTCAACGCCCCTGATCCTCTATGTTCTTGCTGATATGGATATTGAATATGCGTACCGGCTTCTGGAAAATGAGGAGATTCCTGGATGGCTGTCTATGCCAAAGGCGGGGGCAACGACGATCTGGGAGAGCTGGGAAGGCCCATATAAATCGGATGGCGGAACGGATTCCCTCAACCATTATTCCAAAGGGGCAGTCTGTGAATGGCTGTTCACAACTATGTGCGGCATCCGGGTGGATTCGGGCAGTGCGAATCATTTCCTTATTTCACCGCGTCCGGGTGGCCACTTCACCTGGGCGGAAGCTAAATACCAGAGTGTTTATGGCGAGGTGGAGAGCGGGTGGAAACGTGAGAACGGGAAGACCGTTTTTACCATCAGGATTCCGGCTAACTGCACAGCGGATGTAATCCTGCCCGATGGGAGCAGGAAAGTACAGGAAGCTGGGACATGGAAATTCACCATTTAAAAATATCCAGCTGTCTGGTGAACTTGGGCCAGATTATTGACCATACACACACCAAAGCCGGAAAGGCAAGGCCCTGGCTGCTGATCTCCGCACCTCTTCTGACCATTACGGGAATTCTCCTGTTTACAGTACCGCGGGGGAGTACAACCGTCCAGGTAATCTGGGTCATGGTCTCCTACAATCTTTTCTATTCCTTTGCCTACACCATCTACAATATGGCTCACAACCTGATGGTGCCGCTTTCAACCCGGATTTCTGAGCAAAGAGGCGTACTCTCAGTTTTCACCAATATATCGACCGTTATGGTCTCCGGTATTATTGTAGCACTGGTCTTCCCTATGCTGGTGCTCCCGAAGCTCGGGGTGGATCAGAGCAAGTGGATTCAGATCATGTCTTTTATTTCCATTCTGGCCTTGCCCCTGACGCTGCTGGAGTATTATTTCACCAAGGAGCGGATCACGCTTGAAACCATAGATGAAGAGGTGGAGAACCATTCCCTTAAGGAACAGCTCAGGGCTGCCGTCCATGATAAGTACTGGGTAGTGATCATGCTCTATTACTTCCTCTATACATTTGGAGGTAATGTCAAGAACATTTCCCTCGTCTATTTCTGCAACTACGTGCTTGGCACATACAATGACGGCCACACGCAGACGCTCGTGTCGGTTATCGGCGGAATTCCCATGGGGATAGGGATCTTCGCTGTATGGCCGCTGGCAAAAAAATTCGGAAAGCGGAATATCACCCGGGCAGGCTTTGTTCTCTACGCGATCGGTGGCCTAATCTGCTGGCTGTCTCCCAGGAATATGGTGGCCGTTCTGGTCGGTCAGTTTATCAAAAATATCGGCGGTCTGCCCTGTGCCTATGTCTTTCCTGCCCTGCTCGCCGATGTATATGACCATATGGAATGGAAGAATGGATACCGTATTGACGGGTTCTCAACTTCGGTCAATACGATTATCATCACTGTCTGTATGGGCTTGTCGACAGGGCTTTTCAACCTTCTTCTGGCGAGAACCGGATATGTGGCGCCGAAGCTGGTGGACGGGTTGACCGTGGCGGCAACCCAGCCCGGAGCTGTTCAGACGATGATCACCTTCTGCTTTGTCGGGCTTGAGGTTTTTACCAGCATTGTAATGATTTTCCTTCTTTCCAAACTGGATGTAGAGAAACACATCGATGAAGAACAAAAAGAAATCAAGGCAAGGAGAGAAGCAAAATGACAAGTTGGATGGGACATGTGATGAATTTTATATTTCTCTGCGGCAGGGAGGCAGATCCTGCAATACCAAGGGATTATGTCGCGGAAAGGCGACAGAACGCGAAGCAGCCAGGTGGAAACTTGCGCGGAATCATGGTAAAAGAGGTCAGGACCGGACGGAATTCGGCAGGCAAGTACTGAAATGAAGAAAGTTGATAGTAATTAATAAATGCAACGATAATGCAACGATTTGATTATCGTTGCATTTTTGCTGCGATGATTTAATCTTATATCAGGAAGAGGTGAGATTATTTTTGGAGTAAGAGATGATGGCGCAACTGTTGGCCTGACTGATCCGGAGCAAACGAAAATTGATATTGAAAATCGAATAAATGACTCGATCCAGCCAAAACCTGAATATTTTTTTCGACTCAACAGGAAAAATAAAACCATTTCTCTGATTGTGGAAGAAGGGCAAGAAAAGCCTTATCTGTATAAGGGTAAAGCGTATAGAAGAAGTGATACTTCCTCAGTTGAGGTCGATCCGATAGAATTAAGAAGACTGTTGCTGGAAGGATCGCATCGGAATTTTGAAGAATTAAGCGCAAATGATCAGAACCTGACGTTTAATATACTTGAGATGAAACTACAGGAAACATTGGGCGTTGGCAAACTTACAACAGATATGCTGAAGACCTTAAATCTTTACAGTGACAAGGACGGATATAATAATGCAGCTGCTCTGCTAGCGGATACTAACAATTTTCCTGGAATTGATATTGTAAAATTCGGTGAAAATCTGAACGTTATGCGAGAAAGAATTACTTCAAAGGGAATCTCTGTTCTAAAGCAGTACGATGAGGCAGTTACGGCTTATAGAAGGTATTATGTTGAAGAAATTATTGAGGGAATTCAAAGAACAATAAAGGAAAAAATTCCAGAAAATGCTTTTCGGGAAGCTGTTGCAAACGCTTTGGCACATCGTACCTGGGATGTGAATGCAGATGTTCATATCTCCATGTTTGATGACAGGATTGAGATCGTTTCAATTGGGGGCCTTCCTAAAGGAATCAATGAAGATGAATATTTAAATGGAGGAATATCCATCTTGCGCAATCCGATCCTTGCGTCTGTGCTTTACCGTATGCATTATATAGAGGCTTTTGGAACAGGTATCCAAAGAATCAGGATGGCATATCAAGGTTACATGGAAACTCCATTATTCCAGGTTTCAGAAAATTCCATCAGGATCACACTCCCCGTTTTAGAAGCAGGCAAAAAGATGACAACAGATGAAAAGGCGGTTTATGCTACACTCCTTGATAAAAGTGTATTGACGAGTACAGAAGTTGCAGCAAAGGCTGGCATGAGTAGAGATAAAACGATTCGGCTGTTAAAGTCGCTTGTAGAGAAAAATTTAATAGTCAAAACCGGAAGGGCCCGGGGAACAAGGTACCATATTTGATTATGTGAGTGCAAATCAGCTGATACGGATAATCTTGATTTGACGAAAGACTTTTTATTTTTCATGAAAGAAAGATGAGTAAAGGTGTCTGAGTAAAGGTGTCAGGAAAGGATTAAAAAGAATAAAGCCGGTTATGTCAACTTAATCGGAACCTGACACCAGACATTTTTATTCTTTCCCAAGCAACCAGTCAGATAAATTTTTGACCTGGATGCCATTATAGTTACCAATAGTGAACCGGTCTTCAGTCAAAACGATTTTTTCGTAGTTGTCCCTGATATTTGTCAACGGCTTCAGCTCACGATCAAAGGTCTCTTTTGCTGTCATATCTGCAGTGACCTGGAAGTAGGAATAGGCACCCCGTTTTTCAGCGACGAAGTCGACCTCTGTATTGCCGACCTTGCCAATCATGACATGATATCCCCTGCGAAGAAGCTCAAAATAGACGATGTTCTCCAGAGAGAATCCAAGATCATATTGAGTGCGAGGCAGGATATAGTTTCGTAAACCGAGGTCCACGATATACAGTTTACGATTAGCCTTCAGAAGCTGTTTTCCAACGATGTCAAATCGTTCTGCCGGATAGAAGATAAAGGATTCCGTGAGAGCCTCGACATAATTGCTCACAGTGTTGGGAGAAATTTTCCTTCCGTTAGAGGTCAGAAAATTGGTGATGCTTCGGACAGAAACCGGGTTTCCTGCAACACTGGACAGATATTTCGCTATGGTCTTCAACAGGAGGATATCTGTGATTTTCCTTTTATCCGGATCACTTTCTTTTCTTGCCTGCCGGTCTTCGATATCTTTTACGATCACGGTGTTGTAGATGCCCTCTAAGTAGGTTTCCACTTTTTCCTGTGTGCGGTCCATGACAGCAATATATGGAAGACCACCGACACGCATATATTCTGCAAGACCTCGTTCCTGATCCATGCCAGTGATTTCCAGGAATTCCTTAAAGGAAAGAGGAAGCATCTTGATTTCAACATAACGACCGGTCAATAGCGTTGCAAGATCTCCGGAAAGCAGATAGGCGTTGGAGCCGGTAATGTAGATATCCACATTTGGCTTGATGTACAGGCTGTCTACAACCTTTTCAAAGGATGGAACCTTCTGGATTTCATCCAGGAAGATGTAGGTTCTTTTACCAGCACAGAGACGTTCTTTGAGGTAAGTATAGAGCTTTCGATAGTCCTGCAGCTCTTCATATTCCAGTTCTTCAAAATTGACGGAAACAATCTGCTCATCAGGTATACCGTTTGCTTTCAGCCATTCCTGATATTGCAAAAGCAAGGTGGATTTTCCACAGCGACGAATTCCAGTGACCACCTTGATGACCTGTTCATCTTTCCATTGAATTAAACGATCCAGATATTCTTTTCTTTCAACCAATTGGGACACCTCCATCAACTAACACCATTTATAATCCAATAGTAGAACGAAATGTGTAAAAAATCAATTAATATTCCGAAATCGGAGCGGTAATTGTAATGACAAAAATAAAGATCCGAAACAGGAATAAAATAAAGGCTCGAGGAATTTCAAATGTACACATTTCTGGGGGCTTTTATTATTTCAGGATGAAGGGCATGTTGCACATATAAAACTCTTCATAATAGCAAGGATTTCATGAAATGAGAAGATTCATATTAAGGAGTTGAGTAAAGGTGTCAGGAATGGATTAAAAAAGAATAAAGTCGTTTATATAAATTTAATCGGAACCTGACACCAGACATTATCGCCTCTCCTGCATCTCTTTTTTTGACCAGAAGCACGTGGTTACAGTGTAACTAAGGTGGAGGCATTGTTTGTAGAGCATTACTTGTTTATTGAATGTAACTGCTGATTCATCTTCTCCGCTTCTTTTTTATAATGCTTTGCGAGCCCGGCCCAGATCAGTAGTGCACTTATCAGATCCCCGACAATGCAGAGAATCATCGGCACTGGTCCTGCATTTTTGGGAATCCAACCAACCAGAAAGCTTGTAATCAGTAATACTGCAAATCCGATCCCCAGGTGAAAAACAACCTGAATCGGATATGGAATTCTGTCATTTTCATAAATAAAGGATGGAAGACCAAATCCTATACCGATGCAAACCGTGCCGAGCAGCATTTTACTAAACTGATAATTGTCAAGACGAAACTCTCCGCCATTAGAAAGATCAAATACCATTCCTATGAAACAGAAGATAAGAACTGCGATCGTAACACCGGCGAAACATGCTTTCATCATTTTCCTGAACATACTAAAACCTCCTTCTAGGGCCAATTGATTCATTAGAGCCCGATCCTCTTCTTAAAATCGGTAACATAGTGACGTGATACATATTCCTGACTGCCGTCCTTCAGATGGAGCAGCAGCATACCTCCGAAATCTGTTTCTATGCTGCTGCAAGCCGAAATTCTCACAATGACAGACCTGGAAATCTGGACAAAGGCAGTTCCGAGAATGGACTTTATTTCATAAAGCCGTTTATTTGTCACATATTTACCACGTTCTGTCCAAAGATATGTCCGTTCATCCTGAACCGTTGCCTTTACAATCTCATTGATCAGGATGATATAACTCTTCTCACCTGAGGCACCAATGATGGTGTCTGAATTCTTCTGCAAATAGTCCAGAACCCGCTGAACCTCTTCATTAATCTGTTTTGTGTAAATGACAGCATACGGCTCTGGACAGTCTATAAGCTTTATTTCCGCTTTTATAAATTTCGGACAAGAAGGCCACCCTTCACGGAGTTTTAAGGCCACCGTCACGCTGAAATAAGGCCACCCTCTCGGAAATATAAGGCCACCGTCACGGAGGAACAGGGCCACTAAGAACCTTGACAATATTATAGTTGTTCGGTACCATAAACCTGCGTTTACTCATATGAAGGGCAGGGCAATGCTGAGGAGCAACCCGAGTAGCATATGAGATTTTGCGGGAGAGTGGTGCCTTACGGTACCGCTCTTTTTTCGTTTGTGCGAGAAAGTCTGAATTACACATAAAGCACCACTCTCTTGGTAAAACATGATTCGCTAAACCTCAGGGGTGCGGGGGCTGGCCCCCGTTACTAATAGCAGCGAATAACTACCTGATACGGTTCATCGAAAAATTAATACGTTTCATCGTCAACCCCCTGTGCCAGTCGTACCATACTATCCACGTATTCTTTAAAGGACAGGGGATCGCCACCGTCATAATACGTACGGACGTACTGCTGATATGCCAGGCTTTCATAGTGAGGCTTGTTGAGATCGGATAGGATATCCACGGTAGTAATCCATTTGTGCTCAGGGTCAAATTTCAGACTCAGTTCATATCTGGCCCGGATGGTTTCAGCTTTTAAATGCTGGATACCTCGTACCATGGCATCTATCAGTTCCATGTAGGAAGCGATCAGTTCACAGCAATCAGCATCCAGACACTCCCGCCATTCATTGTAATCATCTGTGCTCATGCCTGCTCACCTGCTTCCCTGGTTTTATCAGCCTTAATACCGTGGCGTTCACGCATGGAAATCCTTCCTTCCACAGATACGATGTAGGAATTATTGATGATCCTGTCCATGATAGCATCAGCTATGGGACTATCCTGATCCGGATCTGCGTTGATTCTGGCATACCAGCCATCGGTTTCGTACTGGGTACAGAAGATAGTAGACCCATGCTTGGAGCGGTTTTCTACGATTTCCAGCAGATCATAGGATTCCTGGCGGGAAAGACACCGGATCAGCCATTCGTCCAGAATCAGAAGATCTGCCTTTGCATAGGCTTTGCTGACCTTCTTGAAATTTCCTTCTGCCCGCGCGATCGTCAATTCATCCAGCAGTTCAGGCATCCGGATATAGCGAACAGATTTGAACTTGCGACAGGCAGCATTCCCGAGAGCGCAGGCGATATAGGTTTTACCGGAACCGGTTGCACCCTTCAAAATGATATGATGCTCATCCTCAATGTATTTGCAGGAGGCATAACGAAGAAGTTCCGCTTTGTCAAGTTTGCGGTCTTCATGATATTCAATACCTTCCATTGTTGCAGACGGAATGTCCAGTCTTGCATCATGGATCCGTTTCAACAGTTTGTTTGCCTGCCGGCGGTTCCATTCTGCGTCCACCAGGAGACCGAGACGTTCCTCAAAGCCGAGATGTACATATGTTGCAGGATCTTCCATTTGGAGTTCCAATTCCCTTGCCATCGCACTGAAGCGCATAGATTTAAGCTGTTCAATAGTAGAAGTATTATTCATGGTGCTGTCCCCCTCTGCTGTAGTAAGCGGCTCCCCTTGTGATCCCATGACTTGCAGTCTCCCGCCGAGCGGAAACATCTGGATCCTTTTCAGATTCTTTACCTGCAGGTTTTGTCTTGATCAGAAGGGTAATGTTGCGGATTGTTGATGCCGAAGCGAGAGCAAGAACCCGTTCACAGGCATCTTCCAGACGCTTTGCGCTATAGCTTTTTTCCAGTTTGGTCAGACTTGCACACGATTTATAGCCCTGCTCTGCCTCCTTTCCATCAGTCAGGAAATAATGGACGACTTTTTCAGTATTCGTACCGATTGTTGCCGCCCAGGCTTCGAATTCCTCTTTGTTGTAATGAAGATACTTCCGGTGCGCTTCAGGCATGTGTTCCGGCTTTACGATTGGATCCCTTTGAAATGAAGATACCCGTACATGTGCGGCAACGCGGGTGTTATGATAAAAAACCTCTATGGTATTTTTACTGATGCGCACGTCTACAGACTCGCCGATCAGGTCATATGGAACAGAATACTTGTTGACCCCGTCGGTCACAAGATAATCAGTTCCTACTTTGGGATTCAGCCAGATGGCAGGCTCATATGGTGCTGCAGGAAGAGGCTGCAGGAATGCCTTTTCCTCATCCTCAAATGCGCTGTTACGGTTTCCCGGACGTTTTTTGAAAGGCTTGTTGTTCAACTCCTCAAGTTTTTTTGCCACTGCCTCCCGTGCTTCCGTAAGGGAGAAGAACTTCCGGTCACGTAGAGCGGCAGTGATCCAGGTGGAGGCAAACTTAACTGACCCCTCGGCAGCTGCTTTGTCATCGGGTTTCTTAACACGAGCAGGGACAATAGCTGTTCCATAATGATCGGCCATTTCCTGATAGCTTTTGTTCAGGATGGTTTCGTAGCGGTTATTCTGGATTGTTGCTGTTTTGGTGTTGTCCGGAATCAGAAGTCGGGGAACACCACCATAATAATTATAGGCATGTACGTGGCAAAGCAGCCAGTTCTCAGACTTCATGTCACTACATGGCTCTGCATAGGTCTTCCAGCTGCAGGGCAGTACAGCAATAAAAATGTAAGCTGGATCTTCTTCGCCGGTGACCGGATCAGTTATGTACAGGGGGTCTCCAGCCCAGTCAACCTGCATTGCATCTCCGGGTTTGTGAGTAATCCGCATTGTAGCTTTAGTCACACGCGCCCAACGACGGTACTTCTCACAAAACTGAGTATACATGTACGGTATGCCGCCGGCATCATGGACTTTGACGCAATACTCACTCCAAAGCAGGGTAAGTGTTACGCCCATTCGAGCCAGCTCACGATGGATCCACTCGTAATCTGGTGTAGTGTATGGGGAAGCCATAGCGTACTTCCCAGGAAACAATAGTTCCTGAAGGTCTGCATTGGTGACGTTGTCATCCAATGGCCAGGACACTCCAGCTGCCTTTGCGGCAGTAATGGTGGCAGCAACAGTATCACGGGAGCTCTGAACCTCCAATGCGATACTTCGCTGACTTCTTCCGAGGTCGTTAAGCCTCAAAATCTCACGGTAGTCAATCAATAAGATCGCCTCCTGTCAATGATAGTCACACCAATAGGTGTGCCACTACCATTATATAGGTGGCCTTCTTATTCCGTGACAGTGGCCTTAAAACTCCGTGACGGTGGCCTTATTTCTCCGTGAAGATGGCCTTATCGTTGCGAAATCTGTAGATGACGGGTATTACAAGGAAAACACTTTTTTACTATGACAGGATAGGCCTGCTTACGCCGTCCAGGAGATCCGGCACACAGCAGTTCAAACTCTACGACAGAGAGAAGAAAAGCCGGCTTGAAAAGATATTGGAGTACAGGAAAGCCGGGTTAAGTATTTCTGAAATCAGAGCACTTTTGGACGACAAGCATGCAGACCGGTTGAAAATTCTGAACGACGCCCTGATTCGTCTGCTGAAAGAGAAGGATGATGTCGAGCAGGAAATCCAAAATCTGGAAGAACTGATTACTGTGGAAAAGAAATTGGCTGGGAAAGGATGAGCATGTTTTCTTGACCGTTCCACGGGGAACACTGTCATAGTATAAGGAAAGATCAGAAGCTTGTTGGGAAAGACACGATTGTCGAATATCTTAAGAACTACCGCGATTCACTAAAGGAATACACGGATAGCCTCAAGAGTTCGTTAAGCGGGATTCAATAAAACGTGAAAATACAGGGAGGAGAAAAAATCATGGCTTTTTGTAAGAAATGTGGGAATGAACTTCCGGACGGCACGAAATTCTGCCCGAAATGCGGTGCACCTGTTGACGAGCATCCGGAGGCAGGTACCGGATCGGCAAATCAGCCGACAGGTACAGATATTAACGCGACTCATGAAGATGGAGCGCACGGTCAGGCACTCGGAAGCTTGATCTGCGGCATTGTTGGTGTGGTTATGTGGTTTTTCGGATATTCCTGTATCGTATCTGTCATTCTGGGTATTGTCGGAATCGTCTTGGCAGAAAATGCAAAGAAGAGTGGTAACCTGGAAGGAATGCGAACCGCAGGTTTCGTGCTATCGGTGATTGCTCTGATTGTCGGTGTTATCGTGACAATATATCTTATTGTTGCTCTTGCTTTTGCGGGAGCTGTCTACGGCAGTATGTTGCATTGGCTGTTCAGCTTTTTTTAATATATGACACCAACAAGGTTTTTTCAGCATATGCGAAAAGGCTGATTATCAAAAAAATCTACCGAGGGAACCATGATCATCTATCGTCATGGGATATCCTATAGAGAGTGAAGCCAGGGGATTGTGAGCAGGAGCAGTCCTCTGGCTTATTTATAATAAAATCGGAATATCGGGACAATTTGCATATGCAAATCTCATTATAGTGGCGAAGATTTTACGAAAATGATAAAATCCATATTAAGGAGTCTGTTTGGACGATATGAGATATATGGATTACACTTGGGCTTCTGTTCAAAATGGAAATACATCCAGTATACAGCAGGGATATCGGAAGATCTGACGTGTCTCGTTTCCGTACAGAAGGCATAAAGACAGAGAAAGAGGTAAAAACATGTTTAGCCTGATTATTGTAATATTGATGGTGATTGCTTTGTTTAAACTCACCGGATTCGTATTCCACATAATAGGGAAATTACTCGGAGGAATCTTCGGTATATTAGGATGGCTGATCCTGGGTGGACTTGCGGTAACTGTATTTGGACTCGCCTTTTTTGTCCTGCCGATCATCCTGATTATTGGATGTATTGCGGTAATTGTAGCAGTGGCTTCAGCCTGAGATTCCTCCTATGCAGTGTGGTGAATATATGTTTATAAAAGATGATATTTGCTATGCGTGAGAATTGACCGAAGATATAAAAGTTACTGCTGTGAAGCCATTAAGAGGCCATATGATGCTGGCTATCTTCTTAACAGGGGAACAACGGATTTTTGATGCAACTTAGCTGACCGGACCTGCTTTGGGTGTTTCATATATACCTCGGTGTTATTAAAAAGAAAGGAAACTAATGCAAAATCATTTGAAACGCTTCTATGATGCACAGAAGCGCGATTATCATACAGCACTTGCAGAGATCCGTTCTGGAAGAAAGAGAAGTCACTGGATGTGGTATATTTTTCCACAGATTCATGATCTCGGGTATAGCAGTATTTCCCAATATTATGCCATTCAGAATCTGCAGGAAGCGCGTGAATATCTGAAGGACAGGACACTAGGTGATCATCTGGAGGAGATCAGCACAGCTTTATTGCAGCTGAGAACGAATGATCCTCACGAAGTCTTTGGAAGCCCAGACGATTTAAAGCTGTGTTCATGCATGACATTGTTTGAAAAGGCAGACCCGAAGAATCAGGTTTTTGCACAGGTACTGGACAAATTTTATGACAGAAAACGGGATCAAAGAACGCTGGAAATTCTCAGAAACGAGGCTCCAGAGGCACTAGGAGACAGGCAGATCTATAATACACCGATTGGACCGGTCTGCATGTCAAAGACAGAGCATGATGCGTATATTGAGGAGCTGGAGATGAGAAAGGATTTAATAAAAGAGGATGAATTTTGACCAAAAATAAGATTTGCTTATGCGAAGCAGCAGCGTTTTTTCTTCTCTCCAATATCATAATGCTTCTGGGAGCTGATTTCCCGCCACCGCGTGGTTTTATCTGGATTACAGTTGCCGCGGCAGTTCTTTCATGCACGCAATTCTTGTTCAACAAGTGGATTTTCACGCGGATGAAGGAGCGAAAATCGTTCTGGATGAGTATCCTCTTCTTTGGGAGTGAGGGTTTTATTACATCAGTACTATTTGCTGTTTCTGGAGGAGGCCGGTTCCAGGTGTTATGGGTCTGGTTTGCCGTCATAACTCTTGTTTTTGCAATCTATGGGACTGGATTCTGGGCTGTAAATAAATTTATTGCAAGACATATTGGCAGATGATTGTGAAAATAATCTCAACAAGTGGTTGACACATACCAAAAAAATATTGATTCATTTCTGAGGTGTACTGGACTATAGTAAAAGCATCAAAGGACAAGGGCGTCGGTAAGATATAACCGGCGTCCTTTTTTCTTTTTTCCCGGGAAGCAGCTTTATAGAATCGTTCTTGCAAAGGAGGAATTTATTATGGCAAAGTATCCCAAGTATAAAGTAGCGGCAGTTCAGGCGGCACCTGTTTATCTTGATCTTCCGGCAACAGTCGATAAGTCTGTGAAAATCATTAAGGAAGCAGCTGACAATGGAGCTAAGCTGATCGGCTTTCCAGAAGGATTCCTTCCAGGGTATCCGTGGTTTGCTTTTCTGGGTCGTGCTCTCGATTATGTACCGAGATTTTATCACAAGCTGTATCTCAATGCGGTTGAAGTGCCGAGTGACGCTCTGGCGAAGATTAGCCAGGCGGCCCGTGACAATGACATTTATGTATGCATTTCGGGTTCAGAAAAAGATGGCGGCTCTTTGTATCTGACGCAGTTCTGGTTTGACAACAAGGGCAACCTGATGGGTAAACACCGCAAGATGCGTGTTTCAGTTGCGGAACGTCTGATCTGGGGAGATGGTTCCGGATCTATGATGCCTGTTTTTGACACTGAACTCGGACGGCTTGGCGGATGTCAGTGCTGGGAACATGATGTGGCGCTGGATATTGCAGCCATGAATGCACAGAATGAGCAGGTACATGTCGCTTCCTGGCCGGGATATTTTGATGACGATATTGCAAGTAAGGCATATGCCATCCAGACAGGTGCCTTTGTCCTGATGACAAGCTCTGTCTATGACGATCGTTTATACAAGATGCTCTGCACTGATGAAGAAGGAAATCTTGAGGAAGATCGGCTTGCTTACTTTAAGACGCTGAAGCAGGGCCACACAGCGATCATAGGACCGGATGGAAATCTCAGAAGTGACTATGTGCCATCCGGACAGGAAGGAATCGCCTATGCAGATATCGATCTGGAAGATATCATTGATTACAAATATGGCTTCGATGCAGCTGGCCAGTATCGGAATCAGTATCTGACGCTGAACTTCTACAGAAAACCACATCCGTTCTGTAATTTTATCGGCGAGGGAGATCCGCAGCCGGTTTCCTATGATGAACTTCAGCCGTATGCAGATACAGATCAGACAGAAGAATAAGCATTGACTTTTCTTTTACGGTTGACTATATTTTGCTGTAAGAGATACAAGGGGCAATCCTAGATGCAGGGTTGCCCTTTTTTTGGTTCATGGAGGGCGCTGAAAGATGAATACCAGGGATATGCTTTATTTTACTGAAATCTACAAAAAGAAAAGTATTACCTCAGCCGCTGAATCCTTATATGTTTTACCTCAGGCGTTAAGTAAAGCAGTCCAAAAAATGGAGCAGGATCTTGGCGTGCCATTGCTTGTACGGTCTTCGAAGGGCGTCACGATTACCGAATACGGGGAGATTTTTTACGAATCAGCCCGTAAGATCACCGCATCCTATGCGGATATGGTTAACTCCCTTAACGATCTCAAGAAGCAGGAAAAGGGATTCCTGAGAATGGCATCCGCTTTTGGCATACTGCGCCTTCTGTCTCCGGAATTTATTCACGCTTTCACGGAGAAATATCAGGAAATCCACCTGGATTATATGGAATTTCCAGACATATATACCGAGGAAAATGTCAAGAATAGAAAATATGATGTGGGTCTGGTTCCGTATATAAAAGAGGATCCGGATCTCGAGTACATCCCTCTGTTTTCTCGCGAGATTTATTTTGTTGTAAATGAGAAAAGTCAGTTTTACAATGAAAAGGAAATTTCGGTGCGGGATATGTCGAAGGAGCCTGTCATCATTGAAAATTCGAACTTTTTAATCCATCACATTATGCTGGAGACATGCAGGCGGGAAGGAGTCAATCTCGATATTTACTTTAACACCAGTGGATTCAGCCTGTGCTATAAGCTGTGCAAGGAGCATGAAGGGAATACAGTCTCCATGGATTTTATCTTTCATGATATGGCAGGTGATAATCGGGAATTGAGGATGATCCCATTTGTGGAAAATCCCATGTGGAAGGTTGCTGCGGTCAAAAGAAAGGATATGCCGCTTACAAAGAACATTCGGGCTTTTCTTGCATTTGCCAAAGAGTGGTGCAGGACTTTGTAGAATAAATATCAGGAAGTATGCGATTTTCTGGAGAAGGCCATTGGAATGAAAGGTTTGCGGAGAAGATCCTCAGGCAGGAAACATTCTAGCCAGGATTTATCAAGGATATTCCTGCATTTGATGCAGATGCAGGTGTATTGGAAACAGAGCAGGAGAGAGTTTAAGGGATGACAAAAGGAGCAGAGCGTCCTTCAGTTTTTCTTGGGATGCCTGAAATGCCTGGGCTCTGTTTCGCGTATCATGCCGAGAATACCGGGGAAATGCTTTGCGGTCATGATCAGCGCGCCAATCAGAAAGAACACGCCGGCTTTTGTGCTCTCCGTAAGGAAGGCACACAGGCTCCCAAGCCAGGCAATCACTATAGCGCCAAGTGGAAGATAACCGGATAAGATTGTGAGGGCACCCCCTGCCAGGCAGGAAATGGTACCCCATACCGGCATTGCGATGATAAGCCAGGTGCAGGTGACGGTCACACCCTTGCCACCCTGAAAACGGTGCCAGAAGGGCCAGTTGTGGCCGATGAGTACGCCGAGTCCGCTCCAGAGAAGAAAATCAGATTGGCCATGCCGTCCGAACAGAATCCAGGTGAGCAGAAATGCCAGAAGTGTTTTGAGGATATCGCCTGCAAGCACCAGAAAGCCGGGCTTTTTTCCAAGGCGAGCCATGACGTTTGCCATGCCTGGATTTCCGGTCCCGATGTCGAAGACGGATTTATGTGCATAGATATGTGTTATGACGTCAGCTGTGAGAAAGCATCCTGCCAGATATCCGATGAGAATTGAGAATACTGCGTTCATATACAAATTTCTCCTTCAGTGTTAGTGTAGTCTGCTCTGTGGAACTGGTCAAGAGCACAGGAATGGAGACATGCTGAAATATTTTTGTTGTTCATATTGAATTAATTTGTCTGCGTTTGGAATCAGTTTTATACTAAAATTATCAGTCGCAAATGGATTAAACTATCAGATTTAAAGGTGCAGCAACAATTTTCTCACATGCTTTCCGAAAGCACATATGATACGAGGAGGAATAAAATGAAAGAGTATAAGCTGGTATTGCTGAACAAAAAACTGACTGTTTCCAGAGACAAGGATCTTGCACAGGCACAGGATGTGATCAATCAGATGGCAGAGGAGGGGTGGACCCTTCAGCAGATTATTTCCCCTTCAGATCTTGGCGGGGCTTTGGTGGGTGTGTTTTATAAGGAAAAATGAAGAAAGATGCTGTAAGCATTGTTTCTTCCGGGACGTAAGGGGTGAGCAGTTTTCGTGTCAGAAAAAGATGCTATAAACGGACATCGAAGGGAAGGTGAACGGATCATCTTTCATGTAGACGTCAATTCGGCTTTTCTGTCATGGTCTGCTGTGAAGCGCCTGTCCGAAAATCCCGGGGCAGTTGATCTTCGGAAAATCCCTTCCGCTGTGGGTGGCGATGTCAAGACACGCCACGGCGTTATCACTGCGAAGTCCATTCCTGCCAGGAAATACGGCATACATACGGGCGAGCCGGTCGTCAAGGCCTTGCAGAAATGTCCGCAGCTTGTGCTGGTCCCATCGGATTTTGCGGCCTATCGCAAGTATTCCAGGGCCTTCATTGCAATTCTGAAGAAATATACGGACAAGGTGGAGCAGGTTTCCATAGATGAGGCCTACATGGATGTCACGGATCTGGACCCGGGACGGATTCCTGCGTTTTCGGAGCCTGACAGGGAGCAGAAACCGATTCACTTCCCTGTACCGGAGGAGGAAGAAAAGGCCTCAGAACGGCCTTTTTCGCTGCCACTGGCAGAGAAGGTTTCAGAACGGCCTTTTTCGGTGCCGCTGGCAGAAAGGGCTTCAGAACATTCCTTTCCTTTGTCGCTGGCAGAGAAGCTGAAGGATGAGATCCGTGACACACTGGGCTTTACTGTGAACATCGGGATATCGGTGAATAAGCTTCTCGCAAAAACGGCGAGCGACTTTACAAAGCCGGACCGGATACATACCCTCTATCCGGAGGAAATTCCGGCAAAATTCTGGCCGATGGAAATCGGAGAGCTGCATGGCTGCGGTCATGCGACAGCCCAGAAGCTGGAGACAATGGGTATCCACACAATCGGGGATGTGGCACATGCGGATCCGGAGGTGCTTCGTTATGCCCTTGGCGAAAAGGCTGGCACCTATATTTACGAGAGCTGCAACGGGCATGGTTCGGATCTCGTTATGGCAGAGCGCGAGGAAGCCAAGGGATATTCCAATGAACTTACCACACCCAATGATATCAATGCTGCAAATTACAGCACCGACATGCCGCCCCTTCTGCACCGCATTGCAGAAAAGCTCAGCGGAAGGCTCCAGCGGGATGATGTATATGCCAGCACGATCGGCGTCATGGTAAAAACAGACCTGTTTCGCAGACGTTCGCGTCAGCTCACATTGTCTTCCTCCACGAATGCGGCGGAGGAGATCGAGCGGACGGCTGCGGATCTGATGCGTGAACTGCTCTTTGGACAGGATGGTGTTTTTGAAAGCGGATACAGCATCCGGCTTGTCGGTATTTCCGCGACCAATCTGGATCATGGAGAGTACCGGCAGATGAATATTTTTGACGTGATGCAGGAGGAAGAGGCTGCACGCAGGAGAGAAGCTGAGCAGAAGCGTCGGGAAGAAGAACATCTCGCGGTAATGAAGCAGCAGGAAGAGAGGCAGCTTGCAGTAAAGAAACAGAAAGAGAAGGAAGCAGACAGGAGAAAACGTCTGAACCAGATGCTTGAGGCTGTACGTGACCGGTATGGAAAGGATGCGATTTCAAAGGGAGTACATGACGTGGACCCTGTTAATCAGAAGTGATTCTGAATATTCGTATCACACAGATAAATCAGTAAAAATGTAATCAAATTCAATTATATACAAATGCTTTTATCACTGTTAGAATGACGGCATAAAGGCAAAGGCGCCGGGAGTTAAATCTTCCGGCGCCTTTTTTACTCAATAACAGGCATGAAAGTACTCAGTAAATACACCGCAGCTCCTGTGAGCATGCCTGCACTATGATAAGACAGGAGAATAAGCCTTATGAAACGAAAAAATCTTTCTATTGGGAAATTGGATTTTCCGCCTACGTTCTGATTCTGAGCACAGGAATAGACGTATGCACTGGTAACAAATATTGATATGTATGCATTGACAGCAAATATGGCTAGAGCAGTCATATGCATGTGCCTGTAACGTATATCAGTAAGCAAGTACGTGAATACATACGCAATATCAGTGACAGCGTTAGTGACAGGATAAGAAACGGGATCAGAGACAGAATCTGCAATAAGATCAGTCATAAGATCAGTATCAAGATCAGACGGAGGATGCATAACCATGAGATTAAAGGATACAGGGCTTACAGCACAGGACATCAAGGATAAAGTAAACAAATATATGATCGAGACCTACGAGCGTTTCGATTTTCTGGCAGATCACGCAAGCGGCATGTATATGTATGACGAGAATGACACGCCGTATCTGGATTTTTATGCAGGCATCGCTGTAAATGCGGCCGGCAACTGCAATCCTGCTGTAGTGAAAGCAGTACAGGAGCAGGCTGCAGAGATTATGCAGACCTTCAACTATCCATATACCGTACCGCAGGCACTTCTTGCCGAGAAGATCTGCACCACAATCGGTATGGACAAGATCTTCTTCCAGAACACCGGAACAGAGGCCAATGAGGCCATGATCAAGATGGCCCGAAAATATGGCATTGAGAAATTCGGCCCGAAGAAATATCAGATCGTAACCGCATGGGATTCCTTCCATGGCCGCACCTATGGGTCCATGGCAGCTACCGGCCAGCCCTACAATGCCTGCCAGATCGGTTTCGGACCGATGGAGCAGGGCTTCTCCTATGCAAAATTTAACGACCTTGAGGATTTCAGGTCCAAGGTAACGGAAGATACCATCGGTATTATGGTGGAGCCTGTACAGGGTGAGGGCGGTGTACATCCGGCCACAAAGGAATTCCTGCAGGGACTTCGCAAGCTCTGCGATGAGAAGGGCATCCTTCTTCTGCTTGATGAGGTACAGAGCGGATGGGGCAGAACCGGTGCGATCATGTCCTATATGAATTATGGCGTAAAGCCGGATATTGTTTCCATGGCAAAGGCACTTGGCGGCGGCATGCCGATTGGCGCGATCTGCGCGACGGAAGAGGTTTCCAAGGCATTCACCATGGGATCTCACGGAACCACCTTCGGCGGTCATCCGGTTTGCTGTGCGGCTGCTCTGGCAGAGGTCAATGAGATCGTGGATAAGGAGCTTGCAGGCAATGCAAAGGAGGTTGGCAATTACTTCATGGATGAGCTGCGCAAGGCGGGCATCCCACATGTAAAAGAAGTAAGAGGCCAGGGCCTGTTTGTCGGCGTGGAGTTTGATGATGCAGTCAATGCCGTAGACGTAAAGCATGAGTGCTTCCACAGACATCTGCTGATTACTGCAATCGGCTCTTCTGTAATCCGCATGATTCCACCGCTTATTGTCAGCAAGGAAGAGGCTGATAAAGCTGTGGCAATCATCAAGGAAAGTGTTACTGCTCTTTGCTGAATTTCTGATGCGACGTATACGTTTCCGGGCAATTGCTATTCCTGTCCGGGAACAGCTTGGAAGATTCAGAAGAATCGAAGGGAAAAAGAATGAAATACAGAGTCATTACCATCGGCTGTGAATACGGAGCAGGTGGAGAGCAGATTGGAAAAATGCTGGCCCAGGCGCTTGGCATCGAATATTATGACAGGGACCTTGTCGATAAGGTCGTGGATCAGCTTGGCGTTGACAAGGGGCTTGTGGAGAAGGCAGACAAAGAGGCGCACGTAAAATATGCCTTTGAGACATCCATGGGACCTCGTTATGCCAACCTGACAAATCGTGTTATTTCTTATCAGTATCAGGTGATTCATGAGATGGCAGAAAAATCAGCCTGTGTCATCATTGGACGGAGCAGCGATTATATCCTGAAAGACCGGAATGATGTCTTAAATCTGTTCATTTACGCACCGGAGGACGTGAGAATCCGGTCGGTGATGGAGCAGGAAAATGTGTCGGAGGAGAAAGCCAGCGAGCTGGTGAAATACAATGATGAGATGAACCATTCCCGTCATAAGTATATTACCGGTACATATCGCGGTGACCGGCATAACCGTCATATGCTGATTGATTCCAGTCTGATGGGTTGGGAAAAAACAGCGAAGCTGATATTGGCACTTTTTGAGATGGTAAATGAGTAGAAGGAGAAATCTGGGAAGAGTACATCTGAGAGGCACAACGTCCGTAAAGGCAGATTGACATCAGGAATCATATCAGATAATGATAGTAATGTTATCAGAAAATAGATGCTCATGCAGGTAGTGAAAATGAGCAGCAAAACCAAAATGAGCAGTAAAAGCCAGAACGATAAGCAAAAGCAAAAATATATAGATTCGTAAAAAGACAAGGACGTCAGGATTTTATCTTGACGTCCTTTGTTTTCCAGAAGATGATATTGATGTGAGATCTGCTTCTTTATTTTGATAATTACAGGATGCCTCTTCGATGGGCAGTATCATCACGAGAGGAAAAACCGTATGGAAACAAAAAAATCAGAATTTGATAAAGTATCCAGCGCCTGGGATATTCTGGTCATCGCCTTCGGTGCTATGATCGGCTGGGGATGGGTTGTATCAACTGGCGAATGGATTGGCCGGGCCGGCGTCATCGGTGCAATTCTGGGTTTTGTAATCGGCGGCATCATGATCTTTTTTGTAGGAATGGCCTATGCTGAACTGACACCTGCCATGCCGGAATGCGGCGGTGAGCATGTGTTCAGTATGCGTGCTATGGGACCGATCGGGTCCTTTATCTGTACCTGGGCAATTATCGGAGGTTACGTGAGCGTTGTATGCTTCGAGGCCTGCGCGCTTCCGACCATCATTACTTATATTTATCCTGCTTTTTTGAAAGGATATCTGTATACAATTGCCGGGTTCGATGTCTATGCTTCATGGCTTGCCGTCGCAATTATTTTTGCGGCGATCATCACCGTGATCAATATTTTTGGCGGAAAAACGGCAGCACTACTGCAGACAATCCTGACCGTCGTAATCGGAGCTGCCGGTATCCTTCTTGTCGTTGCCTCCCTGTTCAGCGGCTCCCCCTCAAACATTGCCGGGCAGGCATTTGAAGGCTCCGGCATGGGAAAGATGCTGAACAACATCATTCGTGTCGCGGCAATCAGCCCGTTCTTCTTTATCGGATTTGACGTTATTCCACAGGCAGCGGAGGAGATCAATGTTCCCCTCAAAAAGATCGGAAAGATGCTGATCCTGTCTATCATTCTCGGAATCAGCTTCTATGCACTGGTTATTTTTGCAGTTGGATTTGTAATGGACCATAAGTCTATCGCCGCAGCGTATGCCGGCAGCGGACTGGTCACAGCGGATGCGATGGGCATTGCTTTTCACAGCTCTGTCATGGCAAAGGTCCTGATCGTCGCCGGTATGTGCGGCATTCTGACAAGCTGGAATTCCTTTATGATCGGCGGAAGCCGTGCAATGTATTCCATGGCGGAATCCTATATGATTCCTCCGGTATTCAAGACACTGCACAAAAAATACAAAACTCCGACGGTGGCAATCTGGCTCATCGGTATCCTCAGCATGCTGGCGCCCTTTGCAGGCAGACAGATGCTGGTATGGATTGTGGATGCAGGAAACCTTGGATGCTGCCTGGCATACTGCATGGTATCCATGTCCTTCCTGATACTCAGAAAAAAAGCACCGGATATGCCAAGACCATATAAGGTAAAGCATTGGAAATTTTGTGGCATCATGGCGGTTATTATGTCCGGCATAATTGTGGCACTCTATCTGATCCCGGGTTCCGGTGTTACACTGGCACCGATGGAATGGGCGATTGCCGGTGGATGGGCATTGCTTGGAGGCGTTTTCTTCGTATTCTGTAAAGCCAGATACAAGGAGAAATTTGGCTACTATGCACCTGTCCAGAATATGGAGCTTGAGGAAGAACGGCGCAGAGAGGCCGGAGAAAACGGCGTAGCTGTTCCGGAACAGGTTCCGGAGGGTGGCATTGCGGCAGCTGCGCCTGCGGCAGATGGAGAGACCGGCATTGCGGCGGCAGTTCCCAGAACAGCAGGAGAAAGTGGTATCGCAGCTGCAGTGGCACCTGATGTGTCCGGCGGCTATGCGGCAATCGGGCTTGCGGGTTCTCTGGCAGTCGGCAGTGCACTTCAGAGTGTTTTGAGGCGGCAGAATGCGCTGGAGCCTGAGAAGGATATTGCGTTTGATTACTTCCTTCCGGTAAACATCCGTTTTGGCAGGGGCATGGCTGATCAGGTCGGTGTACTCACAAAACCCTATGGTAAAAAGGCACTGATTGTGACCGGCGGCAGCAGTGCCAAGAAATCCGGACTGTATGACAGAGTAAAAGCAAAACTGGAAGAAGCAGGCATCGCAACATGCCTGTTTGACAAGGTACTCCCAAACCCGCTTACAACAACCGCGACAGAGGGAGCAGCGTTTGCAAAGGAGAATGGCTGCGACGTTATTGTGGCAATTGGCGGCGGCAGTATTATGGACTGCGCAAAGGGAATCGCGTTTATTGCGGCAAATGGCGGAGACATCAACGACTATCTGTACAACCGCAAGCAGAGCGATCGGGCAATGCCGCTCGTACTGTTACCGACGACCTGTGGTACCGGGTCCGAGGGCAATGGCTTTGCGGTCCTGACCAATCCGGAGACCGGAGACAAGAAATCACTGCGTTGCCCTGCCATTGTGGCAAAGGTGTCTATCGTAGATCCGGATGTCATGAAGACGATGCCAAAGAAGGTTCTGGCCTCGGTCGGCTTTGATGCATTATGCCATTGTGTAGAGGCTTATACGGCAAAACGTGCACAGCCGTTTACGGATGCGCTGGCGCTCTATGCAATCCCGCTGATTTATGAAAATCTTGTTCCACTGTACAGAGGAGAGGAGAGTGACAGCGCATGGGAGAAGATTTCCGTAGCCAGTACAATCGGCGGTATGGTGATCAATACCGCAGGTGTTACACTGGCACATGCCATGGAGCATCCGGTCAGCGGACTGAAAAATGTCGTGCACGGACAGGGGCTGGCCGCGCTTGCACCAGCCGTTCTCGCGGCGACCTGCAAGGGCAACCGGATGAAATTCGGTCGCATCGCGCGCATGCTTGGAGGATTCACAGCAGAGGACTGTGCATCGAAGATCAGAACACTGCTTCAGCAGCTGGACCTGGACATTCGTCTTTCTGACCTTGGCGTTGAAGAGAAGGATATCCCATGGCTTGCGGAAAACTGCTTCAAGGTTTCTTCTGCCAATATCGCCAATACACCGGTCTCCCTGACCCAGGAGGATGTTGCGGAGCTTTATCGCAAAGCACTATAGCACTGTTATTAATGGCAAATTTCCATACGGGCAGCCTGCGGAAGCAGGCTGCTGAGCATGGCGTATAATGGATTTCAGCATAGCGAAATAATGCTTGACATCAGTGAGAAAAATTGTTATGATCTCATTCGTTGAGTGTTCTAGGGGATTGGTCAAATGGCATGACAGAAGTCTCCAAAACTTTTAGCGGGAGTTCGATTCTCTCATCCCCTGTACTTGAAAAGTGCCGCGGAGCCTTGTAAATAAAGGCTTCGCGGCATTTTGCGTTTTCTACGAAAAGTGATGAGCTTTTATTCTTTTCTTACAGTTGATTTTTGACTGAATCATCGGTAGTGTCTTTTAGAATGGCTTTATTTCCGGGAGAAATGGGAAGTTCTATGGCATATTGGTCAATATCATCTTTGAGGCAGGCATTTTTTATCGAATCATAGAAAAAAAGATCGATTTTCTTCAGGGTAGGAATACGCTCTATTTCTTCCTGCAGTCTGCACAGGTTGTCACCACCTTTAATGACGATATCTATATCACTGGTTGGGCGGGCAGTGCCAGCAGCATATGATCCGAAAAGATATACATGACATACATGATGAGATCTGCAAATTGTCACAATCTGTGTGAGGATATCATCAAGACTCATATTCATGGAATTTATTTTCGTTTGCAATTCAACGCTCATCATAGTGTATCACCTTATTTAATGGCAATTATAATGCATCATCCTGTCCGATTTTTTTAATATAAGACGTTGCTGTATCCCGAAACTCTTCGAAAACAGGAAGATATATTTCAATGATTCTGTGAACTGCCTCATTAGCCAGGGTGCCATCGTAGTCGTGGGTCAGATTATTCCGATCCAAAAGCATCCGCATCCATACATCTCCTGTAATAAGACCTGCCTGAAAGGCCGTACGAAGTGTTTCTCTTGGGGATCCACTGGCAAAATCTGTAATCTTATGGTAGCCGGTGAGAATGTCCTTCATGACTTTCCAGGAAATGTCAAAGGTCAGACAATATTTTTGCACAGTTCCGCTGACGACGAAATCGTCTGAAAGGTCCCTGTTTCGAGCTTTTTCAAGTGATGAAAGGCTGTTCAGAAAACTGGTATAACGGTTCAAGTACTTTTTCTGTTCCATAACCTGTTCTCCCTGATGTATTATATGTACTTTCTTATTTATATCATACTTATGCAAATTCTGCCATTTGAAAAAAGATTAAGACCTGACCATGGAGATGGATCAAAGTGGGAGTATATGATTTTACGGGTGGAATTTTCTAAAAAATAAGTATACACAAGGAATGCACTTCTGTATAATTGCTTTCTGTATTAAGGAAGATGTTCATGTAAAAACGATTCTTTGTAAAGCTTCTTTTCTTGTAAGATAAGTTACGGATTTTCGGAAAAAGATGCGCTAAAGTTTGTCTTGCAATGAGATGAGATAAAACTTAAAGATACATACAGACATTCATACAAGAAGAGAGGTAAAAAACATGGAAAACAAGATGTTCTGCTACCAGTGTCAGGAAACTGCGGGATGTAAGGGATGCACCGTGCGTGGTGTGTGTGGAAAGACCCCGGAGGTTGCCGGTTCCCAGGATCTTCTGATCTATGCAACAAAGGGACTTTCTGCCGTGACTACACAGCTTCGTGCAGAAGGCAAGGAGGTTTCCGCTGATGTGAATCATATGGTGACATTGAACCTGTTCACCACCATCACAAATGCCAATTTCGATCAGGAATCCATTGAGGACAGGATCGAAGCAACGCTGGCAAAGAAGGATGAGCTCCTTGCTCGGGTTTCCGATCGTTCCTCTCTTCCGGGAGCTGCTGTATGGACAGGCGCTAGAAGCATGTTCGAGGCGATGGCTGCATCTGATGAGGTTGGCGTTCTGTCCACAAAGGATGAGGATATCCGCAGCCTGCGTGAGCTGGTCACCTATGGACTGAAGGGCCTTGCAGCCTATACAAAGCATGCAAATGCCCTGCTCAATGATGATCCTGATGTAGATGCATTTATTCAGAGCACACTTGCAAAAACATTGGATGACAGTCTTACAGTAGATGATCTGGTAGCTCTTACACTTGAGACCGGAAAATACGGCGTACAGGGTATGGCAGATCTTGATAAGGCAAATACAACTGCTTATGGCAACCCGGAGATTACAAAGGTAGACCTTGGGGTACGCAAGAACCCCGGAATCCTGATTTCCGGTCATGATCTGAAGGATCTTGAGATGCTCCTTGAGCAGACCAAGGGAACTGGTGTGGATGTTTATACACACGGTGAGATGCTTCCGGCACATTATTATCCTTTCTTCAAAAAATATGATAACTTTGCAGGAAACTACGGAAATGCATGGTGGCAGCAGAAGGAGGAGTTTGAAAAGTTCAATGGTCCGATCCTTATGACTACGAACTGCATTGTTCCTCCGAAGGATTCCTACAAGGACAGACTCTGGACCACGGGTGCTACAGGATATCCGGGATGCAGACACATTGATGGCGCTTATGGCGAGACAAAGGATTTCTCAGCGATCATTGCACAGGCTAAGACATGCCCTGCACCGACAGAGCTTGAGACAGGAGAGATTGTCGGCGGATTTGCACATGAGCAGGTATTCGCACTTGCAGATTCAGTGGTTGATGCAGTGAAATCTGGCGCCATCAAGAAATTCTTCGTAATGGCAGGATGCGATGGCCGTGCAAAATCCAGAAACTACTACAAGGAGTTTGCAGAGAAGCTTCCAAAGGATACTGTCATCCTGACTGCAGGCTGTGCAAAGTACAAATACAATAAGCTGAGCCTTGGCGATATCAATGGAATTCCGAGAGTTCTTGATGCAGGACAGTGCAATGACTCCTATTCTCTGGCACTGATTGCCCTGAAGCTCAAGGAGATCTTCGGCCTGGATGATGTAAATCAGCTTCCGATTGCCTATAATATCGCATGGTATGAGCAGAAGGCAGTGATCGTACTTCTCGCGCTTCTGTATCTGGGTGTAAAGAACATTCATCTTGGACCGACACTTCCAGCTTTTCTGTCCCCGAACGTTGCAAAGGTTCTGGTGGAGAACTTCGGCATCGCCGGTATCGGAACAGTTGATGATGATCTGAAGCTTTTCCTTGCCTGAAGCAGGACTGAAAAAGAAAAGCCGGTCAAAGAAAAGACTGTAGAGACTGCAGTGCAAGAAAAAATAGACAGCGTTTAAAAAAGTGGAGGCGGATTTCCGTCTCCGCTTTTTCTTGGGTGCATGCAGTCGGGCGGCAGTCTTTGTAATCCTTTATAACCCCTGAATAACTTTTAAATTGCTTGAATTGATTACGCATTTAAGATAATATACGGGTTTGGATAAGGAACAATGCAGAAACACAGTAAGTATCGACAAAAACGGGGACAAAAATTTTGTAAAAAAAATCTACAATTCCCTGTTGACAATCCTATTCCATGGTGATAAAGTATCGTTTGTCGCCAAGATACAGCGACAAAGTAACACAGAGAACATTGACAACTGAACAGTAAAACACATCCTCGAAAATTCAAATGAAGTTTTATATTTTGTTTGAACGATCGACAAGTATTCGATGGGAAGTTTCTTCTGATCTGAGGCAGACACGGAAGTGTCC
>Ga0214925_100154_pt1 | contig 60204 bp, 56 predicted proteins | sample Stichaenrichment_FD_168299 | JGI IMG/M metagenome (GOLD analysis project Ga0214925, IMG submission 168299) | Xylose enriched microbial communities from anaerobic bioreactor in Madison, Wisconsin, United States - 63SRT | ecosystem: Engineered > Bioreactor > Anaerobic > Unclassified | place: USA... | reverse complement strand
TTCTGTGCCATGGCAATGTGTCATTGGCCAAGAGTGCCTGCGCACTGGCCGTATTTGAATCTACATGACTTGCATTTGAACTCATGATTCTGACCTCCAATTAGTTATAAATACAAACGCTTACAATATTTGGGAATTTATTGCACAAAATCGATAAATGAAAAGTCGATACAACTCGCGAGTAATAAATATCTTCAGACCTTTGTCTCCGAATATTTATTTGTATCTCATTTACGATTTCTATAGTAAGCGTTTGCAAGGAAGAAAAAAAGGTCTATAATAGCAAAAGAAGTGATGGTTTCCGACTAGTTGTCATTTTTATTCGGTTGAAATAGCACTTCACAAAGGGCTTTGTATCAAGTTTGATACTTTTGGTGACGATTTCCGACATTCATTGATTTAATCTTTTTTTGAACAAATTTATGTACTTATGGTGATCATTTCCGACATAGAACGGAGGCTATAGAAATGTTGTTCTCTACATTTAATATCGCAAAAACACTTCTCTATTATAAGGGTGGCGAATTTCTTGCGCACGGGCCGTGGAAGCACCGCAGGATGTATCACAAAGGAGATTACGAATTAATACTATGTATTAAAGGGCCCATTTATTTACAAATCGGAGATCGTCGTGTCACTTTGAATGACCATGAAGTCTTGTTTGTTCCACCATTCACCACAATGTACGGCTATCAAGATTCAAAGAATGACGTTGATTTTTACTGGTTACACTTTTTCTCTCAATACCGGGAAGACATTTTTGAATCCGAAGAAGACCAAATGATTTCTGAGATCAAGACAAACAAACAGTCCAAGCGAAAGATTTTCTTACCGATGCAATTCAAGTTGTCCGACTACGAAGAAGCCACCATTTTAATTCACCAGATTTTATCAATTCATAACGAACTTTCATTTATTGAAGAACGGGATTATCTAGTGTCAGCTCTTTTAATTCAGCTCTATAAATCTTACTTTAATCATCCGGATTCAAATGAAGAAAGCTCGCGAATTAATTCAATCAAAGAATGGATCCGGGCAAATATGTCCAGTACGTTAACGGTTGAGGAAATTGCCGATAATGTCAGTTTAAACGCGGATTATTTAACCCGACTCTTTAAACATTGTACAGGTATGACCACACTTCAGTACCTTAACCACATTAAAATAGAAGTTGCTACCTTGCTTCTAATCCGAACAGAAATGCCGGTTAAACAGGTTGCCTATAATTCATATTTTAATGATCCAAAAGTATTTATGAGACGTTTCAAAAGCTCAACAGGATTATCCCCCAGTGAATACAGGAAATCATATAACTTAATTCACCTCAATAATCCACACGTTGATCCTCAAATTCCAATTCCAAAACGAATTGCGGATTCTATCGATTACATTCCTGAAAATGGTGACATCCCTGAATAAGTCCCAAACGATCATACTTTCCATTACAACACAAAAATTCTTAGGAGGAATTTACAATGCATATCTTCACAAAAAAATTTGCCGGTCAATCAATTATCTCTTGGTTTTTCCAAATCATTTTAATTTGGATTGCCTGGGCAGTCCATAACGGCACGTTGCCAAACAATGTAACAACTATTACATTTGCAGCCGTTATATTACTAGCAATTTACTGGAGTTTTTCACTTGATCGAAAAAGAAGTAACAACAAGTGAATTCGCTTTTGTTAACCCCGTATTCATGTTAGTATCGCAAGTGAACACAACGAATATGAGGGGTTGAGAATCAGATGACATTTAATCATAAAAAAACCAAATTGGCAATCCTTGGAATGATTGCCGGAGGAATCTTGTTGGGAACCTCTGTAACAGCAAACGCTGCTTTGTCCCCATCAAGTACTTTACCAAAAACCGATATGGTCGATGTTTCCAGCTGGCAGGGAAACCTAACTGCCGCTGATTACCAAACAATGGCTGGCAACGGTGTTAAGGCCGTGACAATTAAAGCAACCGAAGGTACCTACTATACGAATCCCTACCTGTCACAACAGGTTCAATATGCACAACAGGCAGGCCTGAGTGTCAACTTCTACCATTTTGTCCACTTCACCTCAACCGATCAGGCTCAAAGTGAAGCTCAAAACTTTATTAAAGCAGTTCAACTTGTTACCAACTCCAAAGACGTCGTCATGGTTGCCGATTTTGAATCATCAGAATTAGCAGGCGTTTCCAAATCGCAAAACGATGCCAACCTGGCCGCCTTTGATGCAACACTTAACCAGGCCGGCTATAATAAAACCGACCTATACACAATGGCAAGTTGGTTGGGTGTACACATTGATACGAACACTTCCAATAATGGTTGGATTGCAGACTATCCAAATAACCCAACCGGCAGTAAATATACTTCTGCCAACGCATGGCAATGGGCATCCGATTATCGATTCCCGTCAATTAATCAAAACATGGATGTCAGCCAAATGAACAACGATTTTTACTTGAATTCAACAGCTGGCTCAACAACTGATACGTCGACGCCAACAACCGGCTCCAGCAGTTCATCAAGTTCATCGAGTTTATCAAGTTCATCAAGTTCAATTTCCAGCTCGTCAAGTTCGACAACGAGCGGTTCAACATCATCAACACCGGGTGAAATTGTTAAAGTACCGGGACCATCCGGCAAACAGTATTCAGCCAGCCGTTCCAAATCCGTTAAACTAGTATGGCGGAGCAATATGGGCCGTCATGCCTACAAAACAACGGATGGTGCCCGTTACTCCAAGCATCTTGGCATGCGTTACGGTTACAATTCGGATATGCCCGACATCACTTGGTACACCGACGCCCATGAAAAGTTATATATGAAGAATTCCGGACATTACGCTATTTATTATCACGTTAAGAGTGCAGACGGCCAGCATGGTGGCTGGATTTGGCGCGGTTATTTGAATAAATAATCTATAGAAACCCAAAATGAGGTTGGACAAAATTTAATTTTGTTCCAGTCTCATTTTTTTAGATATTACAGCCTGTTACCTGATTGTTGTATGACTGTAAATAAATGCTTTTATCCGCGCCACTATTGAGAAAGGCTACATAAGAGCTATTTTTAAAAAGACAACTATTGTGATACGATTCGGACTATATTATCATTACCGACAACTTAGAATCCAATCACAGGAGTACAATTTAAATGAAAAAATCAAATTCCCTAAAACTTGCCGCTTTGGCACTAGCTACTTTTGGTGCACTATTTGCTGGTAATGCCAGCTTATCCGTCCAGGCCAACACTTTTTCGTCAAATCACCCAAACGCTGATATGGTTGACATCTCGGCTTATCAAGGGGCTCAAACAAACCTTGGCCTTCAAAATATGAAGGATTCCGGCGTACAGGCCATGACAATTAAAGCAACGGAAGGCACTTTTTACACCAATCCATTACTGGGTCAGCAAACTGCCACAGCCCAATCATCGGGCTTAAGCATTAATTTTTATCATTATGCTCAATTCGCTACCAAGAGCCAAGCTAAAAAAGAGGCAAAATACTTTGTAAAAAAAGTAAAAGGGGTAACCAGTCAGCGAAATGTCGTCATGGCCGTTGATTTTGAGGCTCCCAAACTAGCTCATCTTTCAATTGCAACCAATGATCGAAATATCAAGGCATTTAACAAGGTCGTTAAAGCTGCCGGTTTCAGCAAAACCGATATTTATACCAACGCTAATTGGGTTGATAGTTATGTCAGCATGAACACCGCTAATCTCGGGTGGCTTGCCAACTATCCAAATAATCCAACAGGAAAGAAATATGTTGCTGCCAATGCTTGGCAATGGACATCCAACTTTAAATTTGCCGGTCAGGCAGGTAAATTAGATGTCAGTCAACTTAATAACAGTTATTATTTAAATGACTAAAAAGGTTATTTTCAATTCTTTATTTTAATTAAAACGGGTCGAAGCAAAAATTGCTTCGACCCGTTTTGATTAATACCTATTGCCTAACTGATACGCCTTTTCTTCACTCTATTTTATCAACCTGCATTTATTTTTCTAAAATTTTCAGCAAACTATTATATTGACTTAGCATCCAAGATTTATAATTCTTATTTGCCGGTAACGTTTCAGTTACTTTCAATACAGGAACTTTATTCTTATGAGCAAGTGCAACCAAGTTGTTGACCGTTTTATCATCAACTTGAGAGTTATAAACAAAGAATGCAATCTGACGTCCTTTGATACCGTCTTGCATTGCCTTAATCGTCTTTGGTGATGGATCTACATCCTTTTCAGTATCATTTTCAAATTGAGAATCGCCAACTTTAAAGCCCATTGCGTCAAGTGCGTAATCAAAGACCGGTTCGCTGACATAAACATCCTTGTTCTTACTCTTGGCAGAAACTTGTTTTAACTGGGTAATCTTTTTCTCAACCGGTTTAAGAGATGCGATATACTTCTGAGCATTTTTCTTAAAATATTGTTTATTTTTAGGTTGAATCTTTCCCAACTTAGTTGCAATCGTATTTGCTAATTTTGGCATCGTTTTGGGATTATACCAAAGGTGAGGATTGTCCCCGTCTTTTTTACCCATTAAATCCTCGCCAACCTTTATGTAGTCGGTTTTTTTGTTACTGGAAACCAATTTATTCATCCAACCGTCATAACCAATTCCATTAGCAATTACCATCTTTGACCCAACAATGTTTTTTGCTACCTTGGTTGTTGGCTCATAGTCATGGGGATCAATATTGGGATTAGTGATAACGGATGTCACCTCGCCTTTATTACCGGCAACCGCTTTGGCAACTTCACCGTAAAAGTCCGTGGTTGCGGTAATTTTGATTTTACCATTGCTGCTTGATGAATGACTTGAACAACCCGCAGCAACTATGCCAAGCGTTACAATTAAGAATGCAAGTAACACGAATTTGAATCTTAATATTTTTCGAAACATTTGTCTACCTCTTCCGTTTTTTAAATAGTAACGATTACCCTTACGATGATAATATAAAAAAAGTTACTTGTAAACATGAATTTGAAAACTTTTCATGATTTCAAGTAACTTCAGTCCCCTTATCAAAGAAATAATTGTGAATTAAATCCTTTCATATCACTCTATATTCTTATAATTTGTCAAAACAAGTTGATAAAATTGACTCATCGTATAAGCTTTATGAAAATACTTCTTACCTGCTTTTTTATAATAGCCAACCGGATCTGTATGATCGGAACCACCCATGTATTTGGCAACTGAACCGTGCGACCAAACTGTTCCCTTGCCGTCGTAAACAGCATCGTTAGGCTTCAAGTTATATTCATCAAGTAAATAAGCTGTATAATATGCTGCATTTTCCACCTCATGTGCAAAACTCTTTTTACTGTGCATCTCAATTTGCTCAAACTGAATAAACCTGGCATTTCCAGGATAACCAACACCCCAGCATAGGTAGTCTGTATTGGCAATATTAATAATATGATCGTCATCTACAAATGAATGAACAAACGCATTTCGATAATTCTTCTTCATATACGCAATTTCATCAAAAATCGTGGAGTTTGGATTGCCGGTCTCATGAACAACAACGCCTTCTGGCTTACCTTTACCATGGCGGTACTTATAATGGGGGAATCCCTTCCAAATTTGTTTGGTAATTGTAGATGGCGAATAATGATGTGCAGAAATGTAATGGTTAACTGAAGCTGCATTTGCAGCTACATTAACTATTATCAACATGATAAGAACAGTTAAAACCGTTAAAAAAAGACTGTTAATTTGTTTCTTCACTACTAACGTCGCCACTTTACTTACAATTTTGTATTCAAACTCTATGCTAATCATTCTCTGCGCCCCTTGCAAGCAACTATAACAAAGCTTTATAACTGCTTTTTAAGAAATGAGGTTTTGAGTGCAAATAATGGTTGCTTACAATTTTCAGGTGTATTATGTAACCGGATTCAGTAATATTGATTTAACTCTAGGGGAGGTTTTAATTTATGACAAGTTTTCCAAAACGCGGTGCTGATGACCGCCTACTTTCACCAGAAAATTCATTAATTACCTTTATTGATTATCAATCAACTCAAATCAATTCAATTGGGTCAATGAAACATGCCGATCTTGTTCACAATGCCGTTTTAGTTGCCAAGATCGCCAACCAATATAAAGTTCCCATCGTTCTCTCAACCGTTAACGTTCATACAGGTAGGAATCAAGATACCATCTCACCATTAAAAAAGGCAATTGGGGACGTTCCGTCATATGACCGAACATCCATCAATGCTTGGGAAGATAAAGATTATAACGACGCTATTAAAGCAACGAAACGTAAAAAGATTATTATGCTTGGTCTTTGGACTGAAGCATGTCTCACATTCCCAACGATTGATGCGCTTGCGGAAGGATACGACGTTTACCCGGTTGTTGACGCGGTCGGCGGCACATCACCTCTGTCTCATGAAACTGCCTTACGTCGAGTAGAACAAGCTGGTGCCCATCTCATTACAATTCCACAATTAATTTGTGAGTACCAACGTGACTGGAACAGAACTGATACTGTTCCTGGATTCGTCCAAGATCTATTTGAAGATGGTGCTTTTACACCGCTTCAATAATTCTCATTGAGTACGTCAAAAAAGAGTTTTCAACATCATTTAAGGATGTTGGAAGCTCTTTTGTTTAGTTAACTTAGTATCATTTTCGATGCCTAACGCGCATGATCACAAACCATATCAACTGGATAATTAATATAAACCCAAACAGCACACACCAAATTGCCAGCGATGTCATCTGATAAGCCGGTGTATTGATTGCTCCTGTCGCATCGGTTTTCCTTAACCAAAGAAAAGCGGCTCCAACTATAAAAAGGACCAACCAAAGAATGCTGGTCATCTTCCACCAATTCATTAAAGTCCCCCCATCTGCACTAAATTTAAAACAAGCTTCGAAAGCTAAGAAGGTTGAATAAAAGCACTTTATTACTCATATCAAAATACCTGATATATAAATTATATACCAGGCATTTTTTAGATGAGATATTTACTATTATTTTGACACATGCTCAGATGTAGTTTGACCGCTTCGGGCAAAAACCGGTCTCAAGAAGTGCAAACCCAAACCGAGAACCGCACCGACAACTGCTGGTGCTACCCAGTCCATTCCAAGGCTTGCAAATGGTAAGACATTATGTTGGAAGGCACCCAATGTTTGGCCAAATGCACTTTGACTAACAACTGGCGGAAATGCAGCAACCATGTCCAATAGTGCCGGAACTGTTGTGAAACCAACAACCAACGCATACACTAATGGATCGCGATTAAAGAATGGCGAAAAGACTGATAGCAAAATCAAGACCATTGCGAAAGGATATAAGAACATCAGCATTGGCGTTGACCAGAGAATGATTTGATCAAGGCCGAAGTTAGCGGTAAAGAATGATGCAAAACATGTTAGTGCCAGCCAAGTATGGTAGCTGACCTTTGGAAAATGTTTATGGAAATCTTGTGCAAAGGCAGCCACCAACCCAACAGCTGTCGTCAAACAAGTAACCGTAATCAACGTTGCCAAAAGTGCGTGACCAATACCGCCAAGGTAATAAGTAACTAGTTGATTAAAAGCAACACCACCGTCTGCGGATACTTTATAATTAGCCAAGGTTGTGGCACCTAACCAAATTAGAACAACATAGATAAAACCAATCATTGATGTCGCAAACACCCCTGCCTTTGCTGTTACCTTTGCATTACTGCTTGGCCGGGTCTTGCCCAATTGACGAACAGCCGTTACAACCGTTACCCCAAAAGCTAAACCAGCTAGCGCGTCCATTGTGTTATAACCCTGAAGAAAGCCATTAAAAAAGCCGGCATGTTGATAAGCAGCCGTGGCTGCCTGGTGTGAGGCAGAACCCATAGGATGAACAGCCCCATTAAAAATACTGAAAATAATAGCAAAAGAAATAGTGGATTTAAAAGTTTACCAACCGAATTCATCACGTTGGACTGATGATAAGAAACCAGAAAAGCAGCTCCAAAGAAAAGAACCGAAAAAACAAACAACCCAACGTGGGCCCACGAGGCCGGCAACATTGGCTGAACACCGACTGTAAAGGGTACCGTTGCAGTACGAGGGGTTCCAAACAGCGGCCCAATCGTTAAATGAATTAATACCATAAAGACAAGCGCAAAAACCGAACCAAGCGGTACCCCGATATCATAAACGCCTTCTGATCGGGTAACACTAACGGCCAGCACTGACAAAAGCGGTAACAAGACTGCCGTTACCAAGAAGCCAACTGTTGCCAACACCCAGTGGGAACCTGCTAATTGGCCTAAATGAATTGGAAAAATTAAATTTCCTGCACCAAAGAACAAGCCGAACAACATTGAACTCACAACAAAATATTCTTTTTTAGTTAACGGATTTGGATTTAAATCTTGTAAATCTTTCATGCCCAATAGACTCCCTTATTAATACAATTTTTAACTGCAACCTAATCTGACCAATGTCAATCTGAGATTTCAAGACAACCACTCCCCTTTTAAATTATTAAATAAATTACTCAACGCAAAAAAGCGCCCCTCATTCAGTATTCACTGAACTAAGGGCGCTTACGGCACTGTACCACCTTATTTTGCAAAATTATTGCTAATTCTGCCTCTCTCACGTACGGCCTTGAAGAAGCGATACGCTAACACGTTAATGGGTGTTACCAATGCACGTTACTTTCACAAATTCGATGCATCGCTCAAAAGGGATTTTCACACGTTCTTGCCTGCTTTCTCTCACCAACTAAAGCTCGCTTAAGGTTTCGAAAGTGTTACTCAACTTTCTCGCAGCGTTTTATAATTTATTGGTTCTTATAATAGTAACCTTTCATGCAAATGTCAACTTGTTTTGTAATGATTATTTCCAAAAACGACTGGATTTTTAATAAATCGGCGTTAAATGACAATTTACATCTATTTAATTTGGTGTTGACTATTTTACCCTATAACTAAAAAAAGAAATATGCCTCCCAATCAACATCAATTTAACACATTGTCACTTGCATTAGTCATTTTGAACAAAAAAGAACCGGGTTTTAGCTCCGAAAGCGATTTCATTTCTTGAACATTGCTCCTATAATAGAGTTGTACAAACAAATTTATATAAGGACGTGAGCATATGTCAAAGGTATTAATCGCTGGAAGGATTCCAGAACATGCATTAAACATTTTGAAAGATGCTGGATTGGACATCGACGTGTACGATGATAGTAAATCTTTGATCACAAAGGACGAACTCAGTAAACGAATCACTGACAAAGATTTCCTGATCACACCACTTTCAACTCAAGTTGACTCAGACGTTATTGATAAAGCACCAAATTTAAAACTGATTGCCAACTATGGCGCCGGGTTCAATAACATAGATGTCGATTATGCAAAATCAAAAGGAATCCCAGTTACGAACACACCAAAAGTTTCGACTGTTTCGACAGCTGAAGTAACCTGCGGATTAATGATTGCACTATCTCACAGAATGATGGAAGGCGACACGTTGATGCGCCACGAAGGGTTCAGCGGCTGGGCTCCACTATTCTTCTTAGGCCACGAACTTGCCCATAAGACATTAGGTATTATCGGAATGGGGCAAATCGGTCAAGCCGTTGCAAAACGTATGCATGCATTCGACATGGATATTCTTTATACACAACGTCATCAATTGGATCCCGAAACCGAAAAAACTCTGGGTGCCAAGTTCACCACAACGGATGATATTATTAAGAATGCCGACATCATTACACTTCATTTACCGGCTACTCCTAAAACCCATCACATGATCGGTGCCGAACAGTTCAAGCAAATGAAAAACAGTGCCATGCTCATTAACGCTGCTCGAGGCCCAATTATCGATGAAGCGGCACTTTACGATGCATTGGTTAACCATGAAATTGCCGGTGCTGGTTTGGATGTTTACGAAAAAGAACCGCATGTCGATGATGGCTTTAAGTCACTTAAAAATGTTGTTTTGACACCACATATCGGTAATGCCACTGTCGAAGCCCGTGATGCTATGGCTGAAATTGTTGCAAAGAACACGGTCGCTATGGACAAGGGTGACAAGCCTAAGTACGTGATCAATGGTGTTGAATAAAATTTAATTCTTTTTACAAAAAGTTCGGGCAAATTCCCGAGCTTTTTTGTTTAACCTGGCCAAGCCTAAATCGACTTTATCATTAAATGATTAATAGCGTTGTCCCCTAAGCAATACCCGCCACCAAAGATAACAAAGGACCAATATTGATAATGCTATCAAGCCATATATCATCGATATTTCAACCTTGAAGTTAGCAATAATCCCCAGCAAAACAAAGAATCCTGCTAAAATAAAAAACACGTTGCCGGCAGATCGCCGACCTTTTTGACCATAGACAAACAAAACAACACTTTCAGGAACCAAAAAAAAGAACAAGCCAATAATTAACAACCAAATAAAGTAGGTTTGCGTTAGTTCTTGATTCATGAACAACTCTAACGATGCCGTTATTAATTCAATACCGACGAAAACAAAGTAATGTGCATGGATCAATACGAGACCAGCTGTTATTAAATGTCGATTAATACCGAGATCGTATGTTAGGATATAAATTGAAAATAACAGTGCAATGATGATAAAGAACAGCAAGCTATCAATGTGAACGTTGAGACTATCAATCGTTCCTGCAACACTGATAATTGATTCTCCAAACAAAATGATCGTAAACAAGTTGTAACGCTCTGTAAGATGATCAAAATGGGTTGGAAAATGCCGCAACGTTTTTTTCATGCCGATTGGCACAAACGCCGCCATAAAAATAGTGATGGCATAAATCGAAAACCGCAAACCATAATTCCCCCATTGAATCATTGTAAGCGCGCCAATCACTGCGATTGATGTTAACAGTGATCCTAATTGAATGCACAGATGACGCACTTCTTGGGATTTATTTCTCTTTGCTTGAATTAAATATTGAACTGCCAAGCTCATAAAAAGAACAGACGTTGCACCTGCGAAGGTAGCATGTGTTTGCTCAAAATTTGTATTAATAGATTGAGAAAGTATGACAACCCAAAACATATTGAAAACTAAAAAGACAACATGACTCAAATTAGTGTGATAAAAGCGATTTGCAAACACTGTTTGATACGTCCAAATCGTCCAAAAAACCAGCATCATCATTAAAAACTCAGCAACATCCAAAACCGGAATTCTTTCACTGTTAATAATATGTAAAACACTGGTAATCCTGCTGATAGCGTAAGCAAAAATCAAATCATAAAATAGCTCAAAATTGCTGACTTCCTTTGATTTCATAACCGTTTCCTCCAAACTAAGTATAGAATAGCTCATTTGCAGTCTTTTGAATTGATTGACGCTCCAATATCGTAGACCAAAATATGAAGACAGCAAAAAAGACTGAATCAAAAATGATCTTTGACCCAGCCTCTTCTTTGAAGGATGTATCTTAAACTATACTAATTCGTTAATTATTTAAGAACCTTAAAACGATCGTCATCATTCATAAATTCTTTTTCACCAGCAGGACCTTCGATGGAACCGAAATCTAACTGAGCACGGAGGTTCCAACTGTCTGGAATACCAAAGGCTTCCTTAACCTGATCGTCAATGAGTGGGTTGTAATGTTGCAGGTTGGCACCAATACCGTTTTCAGCAAGCGATGTCCATACAGAGAACTGAGCATTTCCTTGAGCTTGTTCCGACCAATCAGCGAAGTTGTCAGCGTATAAAGCAAAATCATTTTCAAACCGGTGAACAACATCCGTATCGGTATAAAAGAGCACAGTTCCGAAAGCAGCTTTAAACCCGTTAATCTTGTTCAAAGTCTTTTGGTAGGCTTCCTCAGTCGGTACCTCGGACTTCAAACGATTGGCAACGATGTCCCAAAGCTTTTCATGATTGTCACCGAATAAGATCACGGCACGGGTCGTTTGATTATTAAATGGTGTTGGTGCCCACTTGATATTCTCCTTAATCAAGTTTGCAATTTCATCAGGTGTTTGGTCAACGTTACGTCCTAATGCATAGATTGAGCGACGGTTCTTGGCAAGGTTCAGTAATTGTTCTTTCATGGTAAAGTTAAACTCCCTTATTAATTGTTATAGTCGATAAATAGTTAATGTGTATAAGAACATTATACCAGTTACTTTTAGTAAGTAAAGGGTTTAAAACAAAAAATTTCAACTTAAAAAGATCAAGAAAACAAATCCGTCTTCCTGATCTAAATCTTATCATTTCTAATTAGCAGATTGATAAAAGATGCCTACCAATTCAGCATTTTAGTCTGCTTGCTTAAAAATACCCTTTGTTAAACTATAAGACTTCACCCAACCATATCCCTTTACATAAAGAAATGTTTGAGTCTTGTGGGTCTTCTTGGCGATTCCTGTAACAGAACGCGTTACCTTATAAGTCTTTGCTGAATTAAGTGTACTGTATTTAGTCATGGTAAAGGTTGCACTGTCAGCTGCAAACGCCCCTTTATAATAAACAGGTGACTTATCCTTAGTGTGATAGAATTTTGCCTTCTTAAAGAAAGTTGCACCCTTCTTTGTCATCGTATATGTCGTACCAGCTGTTTTCGCAGCAACTGTTTGAGACGATGTTACCGAGGCATTAGCAGCAAGTGGTGCGGCTGCAAATGCGAATGGTAGTGCCAACGAAAGTGCCGTTACAAAAGTTGCAATTTTTTTCATATTCAAAGCCTCCTCAGACCTTCCACACTCAATATACAACATGACAATTATGCGTCAAAGTAATTCGCTTATATTATTTATCACATTCATAAGGCATAAGGCCCTAAAATCGAGGTAATATGATATTGGTTCGAAGTTATTTTAATAGTGCCCAGATAGGATGGAGATGAGTATGGATGTCGTTTAGTGCCATTGCTTCGTATGCTGTTGCCATATTCTTTAGTGCATTGAAAACTATAGCAAATTTGTTTTAAAAAAAGAGAAAAAACAGTTAACTTCCAAAGCACAATTGGGGATAATCCGGTTGCATAGCAGGAAGTTGCTTTTTTTTCACATTTTTGCTTGATAATAACCGTAAGGATACAAAAAAGACTGAGTGAAATTATTATTGCTTCAGCCTTCATTCCTGATTACAATGAAAAAGATCCAGTCAGAAGCCGACTTTTGTCATTTCTAACTGAACCTAATCTTAAATTATCTAGTTAGCCGATTTAAATCATCTAAAATACGTCTTCAAAAATGTCATCACACGATCTCTATAAGCTTCCGGGTTGTACCAAAAGCTCTCTGCGTGGGTCGCGTTCTTAACGATCCATAATTGCTTCGGCGCTTTAGTTGCCTGATAATTTTCATAAGCCATTCCTACAGGTACATACGTATCACGACCACCGTGAATAAACAAAATAGGTAATTTATTTTTAGCAAGTTGATGCGTTGACGATACTTTGTCTAATGAAAAGCCAAGAACATGGTGATTAATCTGGCTTACCAACGGTTCAACCGGGTATTCAGGTAAATGGAACTGTTGCTTTAACAAATAGGTTAGTTCTTCTCGGATACTTGAATAGCCACAATCAGCAATTAGTGCTTTTACCTGTGAGGGTAAGTTCTCACCAGAAATCATTTCTACCGTTGCCCCACCCATGCTAACGCCAAAGAGCAGTATACGACTGTCCTCACCAACATAACCGATCACTCGCTTAATCCACCGCAAGTAATCCAAACGATCCAGCCAGCCGAAATTAATATATTCTCCGGAACTTTCACCATGTCCGCGATCATCCGGAACCAACGCGTTAAATCCCATTTCATGAAACATTTTGACATAGTTTGCCATTGTTTCACGATTTCCTTTATAGCCGTGAGCAATGATAACCGTTTTTTTTGACGGTTTGTCCGCAGGAATAAAACTGGCCACCACCTTGTTCTCCGGTGAATTTGCATTTAGTATCCAGGTTTTTGAAGGCACATTTTTCATCCAATCAACGTAGTCGTAATAAGCATCAGCGTACTTTTGTTTCTCCTTGGAAGTTGGTGGAACGTGATCAACACGCTCAAACGCAAACTTAAACAAATGATAACTGAGTAAGAAACTACCGGCAGTAACTGCCGTTAATGGAATTAACAATGGTCTAACAATTGATCTTTTCATGAATAAATTATAACCTCTTAAGTACATTGGTTCTCATCTTGAACAAAAACCAATTTGGAATTAATAGTTACTTATTATAACAACTTTCCGAAATAATCAACCTTGTTTTGCTTAACTTTAAAAAAGAAAAAATTCCTTCAACAAGTTACTCGCGCGACATGACGGAATAGCTTATCAAAGAAATATTTCTAATTTCATTTTTAGTCATCATAACCCATATCATTTATGAGATAATTTTAAGAAAGTACAATAAGTATTAATCAACTAACAATCATTTATAAAGGAGAAAAAATATGAAACTTTCAGTTCTTGGTCCTGAAGGAACTTTTGCCGATGCAGCCGCAAAAGCTTATTTAAAAACCCAGCCATATACCAACGTTATCTTTGACTATCACCCCACTTTTGATCAGGTATATCAAGCAGTAACTGGCGAAAATATCGGTTTATTGCCATTAGAAAACCAGCTTGACGGTTATGTGTCCGCAACTCTTCAACGTTTACAAATCGCCGACGTTACGGAAATCGGTGAAATGACTATTCCGGTGAACTTTGGATTAGTAGCAAACGCTGATAGCTTAACTCATATTAAGCGGCTATATGTTCAATTTAAAACGGAAGGCCAGTGTCAAAAACTGCTATCAAGAATGCCCGGCATCCAAATCATCACAACCTCATCCAATATGATTTCTTTAGAGAAATTTTTAAGTGGTGAAAAGGGTGATGCCGCGATTATTCCTCAATCACAGATGGCGGATCAATCCGCACCTTTCATGTTGGAAAACGTTGCTGATCAGGATGATAACAGCACGCGATTTATCATTTTTAAAGCAAAGCCTGCAAAATTGGATGACCTTTCACGCCTGACGCTCACAACCAATCATTTTAAGGCTCCGCTCTTTATCAGGCCTTCGTCAAATGATAAACCGGGAACACTTTACGATATTTTGGGATACTTTGCTAAAGCCGATCTCAACCTCATTACCTTAATGTCATTACCGACTAAAACCCAATTAGGTGAATATTCGTTTTATATTGAAGTTTCCGGAACTCGCGATCAACAGGAGGTCATATTCGCAACGCTTCGTGACATGGCTTCAAAATATAACGTCCATCTACTTGGCTTTTACGCCGACTAAATCATTAAGCTGTCTGGCGCTGTAGCTCAGCCTGCTTCTTTGCAGCACGTTTCTTAGCTTCGTTTTGACGATGGAATTCAGCCAAGTGAACAGCCTGTGTAACAAATAGATGGGTTGCAGCTTCATAATGATATTTCCGGCCTAATTCAGCAATGTAGCCATTGATGTAATCGACTTCGGTTGGACGATCCTTAATCATATCCTGATACATTGATGGATAATGCAGCGGCATATCGATACGGACATTGCGATCAAGGGCCGTCATTTCTTCATCACGAGTAGAAACCAAGTGGATATCGGCGCGGGCACAAATATCATAAGCCTCATCAATCAATTGTCGGCCCATCGAGTAAAAGCCCTTAAAGTTTCCAAGTTCGCCCATTGGGATTTCAAACATTGTGCAGAGCGTATTGATAACCGAGTTAAAGATAACTTTTGTCATCAAAGTTCCAGTAAAATCATCAGTCAAGGTTGGGTGCATTTGAGCCTTGTCCAATTCGTTGAAAAGCTTGTTGGTCATTTCATCAGGCTTCTCATCTAATGGGCACATGTTCATCTTGCCGGCACCGCGCCTACCCATAAAGTCAACTTCGCCTGGTCCTGGTAGAACTGTTGCAATTAAAGCAGTACCACCAATAATCTTATCATCAGCAAAGTACTTTTGTAGTTTTTCAATGTGACCCATGCCATTCATGCAGGTAAAGGCGTATTGACGATCGTTGAAGAAGTGCGCACATCGCTTAAGATAGCCATCTAATTGCATTTGTTTAACAAAGAAAATGAACATGTCGGGATCGCCGTTGTAGCTTTCGGGCGTTTCCAACTTAATTTTGGTTAAATGACGATCCTTATGGTCACGCATGACATAAACGCCACCTTGTTCACGGATTCTATCAATATGCGGCTGCCAAGTATCAATAAATGTAACGTCATTTCCTGCCTCTTGAAGCAAAATCCCATAACGAAGTCCCATAGCGCCTGCACCAATCATTGCAAATTTCATATCAATCATCCTCCAATTTTGACTATCATTGATTACCATTTCATAAAGCCATTAATCATTTCGATTAAAAAAGCGCCCTTGATCTTTTTATAAAAGATCAAGGGCGCTTTAGCACTGTACCACCTTAATTTATAATTTGTTCTCACAAATTACCTTATCATGTACGGCTGATTTTACTCAACGATACACTGGCACTTTAAGGCGTGCTCTCCGTAAACACTCATTACTTCGCATTTACTGCTCAAAGGCTACTTTCGTTTCGGTGATCATTATCCCTTCTCACTTACCGGGATTCCCTGAAATGACTTGGCGAAACTACTCTCCTCTTCATTGCATTTTCAATCGAAATTTTAATGTGTCTTTAATCTAACGCACATAATTCTAATTGTCAACACAAAGTTCAAAATTATTTCATTCCTTGGTAATATCTGCGCCGAAATACTTCTGTGATAATTTAGTCAAGGTGCCATCCTTACGCAATTGTTGTAGAACTTTATTGAACTTAGCCTTTAGCTTGGTATCCTTTTGATTAAACATTGCAGAAATGTTAACCGGCTCTGCTTGGGAATCAGAAACCTTATGATAGGTTAATCCCTTGGTAGAATTACTCTTTGCGTAAGCAAACCATGCCTCGCGTGCATTGATAGTTCCCTGAACCCGACCTTGACGAATCAATGCCAAGGTTGTGGTAAAGTCTCCTGAGGGAACTGTTTTGGCACCAAGTTTTTTAGCCTGAGCTTCGTTATTAGTTCCCGTTCCTTCGGCAAGCTTCTTACCTTTGACATCTGAAAGTTTCTGAATCGACTTGTCACCGGCTTTAGTAATTAAGGCATATCGTGAATAAATATACGGTGTAGAGAAAATATATGATTTTTTACGTTCCGGTGTTTCAGCAATATTGTTCAACACAACGTCGTATTTACTGCTTCCAAGACCGGCAATTAAACTATCCCATTTAGTTGGCACGAAGTTGGCTTTCAAGTTCATCTTCTTGGCAACCGTCTTACCTAAATCAACTTCAAATCCAGTCAGCTTTCCATCCTGTCGATATGAATAAGGTGCGTAAGTGCCTTCCAATCCGATCGTTAGTTGCTTGCTCTGCTTTAATTCTGATGTATAACCACCCTTACTTGATGAGTTGCTTGATCCGCAGGCAGTCAATAATACCCCTGTTGCGACAACACCTAAAGCTAATGCAAACCGTTTAATTCCTTTTCCTATTTTCATTATGAATCCTCCTCCAAATCAGAAAATGTCATTGCCGAAATAAAATCTAAAATTCGTTTATTATCAGTAGCAAAGAAATCATGCTCCGAACCGTCAAACAAGATTCGGCCATCTTCAACAAAAATCATTTTATCAGCAACCTGTCTCGCAAATGCCAAATTATGCGTCACAATAATCATGGACTGCTTTTCTTTGGCAATTTGCAGTAATACTTTCAATACTTCCAGTTCAAGCTCCGGATCAAGCGCACTGGTGGGTTCATCAAGAAAGATATAGTCGGGGTGCATTGCTAATGAGCGGGCAATCGCAACTCGCTGTGCCTGTCCGCCCGACAACTGAGCAGGATAAACATCCGCCTTCTCTTCCAGGCCAACTTTTGCCAATAGTTCAGCCGCCTGTTTTCTTGCCTCAATTTTATTCTTGTGCAGAACTTGAACCGGCCCTTCCATAACGTTCTTGATGACGGACAAATGTGGAAATAGGTTATAGCCTTGAAACACCATTTCAGTATGACGCCGAATATTTAAAATTGTTTGATTGGAAATCGGTTTTGATAAATCAATGTCCAAATCATCAAAATAATAATGACCGGACTCGGGTTTTTCAAGAAAATTCAGCGATCGCAATAAAGTTGATTTCCCCGAACCTGAAGGCCCAACAATGACCGTTGTTTGATTTTCCGGAAAAGTTGTTGAAATATTCTTTAATGCCTGATGGTTTCCGAATGTTTTCGTTAGGTTTTCGAGTTTTAACATACAATCCACCCCCTATCTGGTTGTCGTTACATATCGTGACGTTACCTTTTCCAAATACCCCTGCAGCCAAGTCAGTACGGTACAAAAGACAGCATAATAAACAGCAACCAAACTATACATAATTAATGGCTGATAATTTTGGGCAGCAATTTGTTGACTCACTTCAAACATTTCAACAATCGTAATCGAAGCTGCCAATGATGTATCCTTCACCAAACTAATGAAACTATTTGCCAATGGCGGTAACGAGATTCGGATTGCTTGTGGTAAAATAATTCTTCTTAAAACAACGGATTTAGTCATCCCAATTGAATATGCGGCTTCCCACTGGCCTTCTGGAATCGACAAAATGGACGCCCGGATCGTCTCCGAACAGTATGCACCTGTATTCAATGAAAATGTAATGATCCCAGCAATAACCGGATTTAGCTGGATGCCATTCGGGAAGATTCCTTTAATTTTTAAATATGGGAGTCCAAAGTAAACAATAAATAATTGAACCAATAATGGCGTGCTTCGGAAAAGCCAAACGTAAAAGCGAAAAATTGCTTTTAGCATTAAAAAAGCACCTCGTTTTGACGAAAGACGAATCAATGCTGTAAATAGAGCAATGATCAAGCCAATAACAAAAGAAATAATGGCGATTGGAATTGTGTATTTAAAGCCTGCTTCCAACAGCTGAGGCGTTGACGTTTGAATAATATGCCACATATTAACTATTTCCTCCTTTAAAAATGAAGTTTGCTTCTGACACTATGACCAGACTAATAATAACGGCATTCTATGATATCACAAAAGAGCCGTCCCTTTGCATATAAACATGCAGAGGGACGACCCTTTTATATTAGCCGTGTTACCACCCGAATTTATATTGATGTTGCCATCAATACCTTAAGACACTTTTTAATGTCCGGAATGGTATCGTGATTCCCACGTATCTTGAGCTTGCACCCTTGATAATCTGCTCCGAGCTCATCTTCGATTAGTTTCTCAGCCATCTTCTCACTTACCGACGGTCCCTGATCCAAGAACAACTAGCCTACTCTTCTCATCAACACATTGATTATATATACAGAGTGATACTAACAGTTTTATAGTAAAGGTGTCAAGATCAGATTTTATTTTCATGAGGTTTGTTAAACATGCATAAAAATTCATTTCGCTTATCTCATGTTTAGACTCAACAGATTAATTATTTTCTATGCTTTTCTTCTCAAAACTTACGCAGATTTCACACTTGCTTGTGTTGATTCTTTCATTTGACGCTTTTTTGCTTCATTTTGCCGATGATATTCAGCCAAATGGACTTCTTGAGTGACAAATAAATGTGTGTGGGCTTCATAATGATACTTCCGGCCTAATTTAGCAATGTAGCCGTTTATGTAATCTACTTCGGTTGGACGATCCTTAAACATGTCCTGGCACATTGATGGATAATGTAAAGGCATATCAATTCGTGAGTTATGATCCAAAGAAGCTAATTCTTGTTCCCGTGTCGATACCAGCTTAATGTCTGCACGGGCACAGATATCATAAGCCTCATCAATTAATTGACGCGCCATTTCACGGGCACCGGAGAAGTTACCGAATTCCCCCATTGGAATTTCAAACATGGTGCAAAGCGAGTTCATTACCGAATTGAAAATCACCTTCGTCATTAATGTTCCAGTAAAATCTTTTGTAAGTGTCGGATTCATTTGAGCTTTTTCCAATTCATTGTAAAGGCGCTGACACATCTCGTCAGGCTTTTCGTTGAGTGGGCACATATTCATCATGCCGGCACCCCTCTTGCCCATAAAATCAACTTCACCAGGGCCTGGAAGGACGGTTGCAATTAAAGCGGTCCCACCAATGATCTTGTCGTCGGCAAAATACTTCTGGAGTTTTTCAATGTGTCCCATGCCATTCATACAAGTAAAGGCGTATTGACGGTCATTGAAAAAGTGGGCACAGCGCTTTAAATAATCGTTTAATTGCATTTGTTTTACAAAGAAAACCACAACGTCCGGATCACCATGGTAAGTTTCCGGTGTTTCCAATTTGATTTTCACTAGATGACGGTCTTTATGATCACGCATAACATAAACGCCCCCTTGCTGGCGGACCTTATCAATATGCTGCTGCCACGTATCTACAAATGTTACATCGTTACCAGCTTCTTGAAGCAAAACACCATATCGTAGTCCCATAGCGCCTGCACCAACCATTACAAATTTCATATCAATCATCCTCCGTTTACTATTATTTTGAAAGAAAAAAGCGCCCTTGGCTTCTATTCAAAACCAAGGGCGCTTTTGCACTGTACCACCTTTTATTCGCAACTTTAAAAGTTGCCTTTATGCGTACGGTTCATTATCTGAACGATACGTTGGCACAATAAGGCGTGCGTTTCCGTAAATCTTCACTGTTCGGATTTACTGCTCAAAGGTGATTTTCAAATTGCTTTGCACTGTTCCTTCACACTTAACGGAATTCACTTGATTACAACCACAATTCTACTTTCCTTTTCAATGCATTTTTTCTATCAATTTAATGTGGTTTTAATGTAACTCATTGAATTTTAATTGTCAAGTTGACTATTTCGACGTTTTAAGTATCAACCTTATAAGTCCAAATCTAAGTATTTTATATCTGGTCGTTCCTTAAATCCCTGATGCTTCCAAAAGTTTTTGCCCTCTTCATTACCAATGACAACAAATAAGCCGATTTTATCAATGCCTTTATTCTTAAATCCCGTTGTGACCCGATCAATTAATTGGGTTGAGAGATGCTGACCTTGATAGGATTTTGCAACTGCAACATGGTACAGATACCCCTTTCGGCCATCAGTTGCCCCCAAAGCGGTCCCGATAACCTTCTCATCATCAACTGCAACAAAACACAGATCGGGATTCTTGTTAATAACTCGAGCAATGCCCTGCTCTGAATTATCAAGTGAGGCCAAATTCATCCCCGGTACCGACTCCCAAAGTGCATATGCCGCAGCATAATCCGTCACCTTCATTTTTCTAATTTGAACCATTTCTTTAACTCCAATCCTAAAGCAAGATTTCGTGTTCACTATGTCGACCCTCAATAATAGCAAGTGTGTCATCCAATGACTGCTTGACCATATTTTCAACGGCTTTATCCGTAAAGAAACCGATATGAGGCGTTAATAACACGTTGGGTAGTTCTTTTAACGCGTTATATAATGGTTCCGGCGTTTTCTCGTCAAACTTTAAATTAAAAATATTAGTTTCATTCTCAACGACATCAAGTGCTGCTCCTGCGAGCTGTTTTTCATGAAGGGCAGCTAACAGGGCGTTTGTATTTACGACAGGCCCCCTTGAATCATTAATAAAGAATGTTGTATCCCGCATCAGGTCAAATTGTTTTTCACCAATCAAGTGGTAATTTTGTTTGGCATAGTAAACGTGAACCGTTACAATATCCGATTTACGATAAAGGTCTTCTTTCGAGGTATACGTTAAAATGCCTTTTAAATCATCTCTTGGAGACGCGATATCATTTCCAAGTACCGTTGCGCCCAACGCATGAAAGATTTTGGCAACTGTACCGCCAATTCGACCCACCCCGATAATGCCAATCGTTAATTCAGATAATTCGCGTGACCGTAACCCGTTTACCACATAATCGTTACGGTTAAGCCGTTGATTAAATTGGGGAATATGACGAATCAACTGCATCACTTGGGTTAGCACCAGTTCCGCCACGGCCGGCGGTGAATAAGACGGCACGTTTGTCACCCGCAGATTATTTTGCTTTGCCCAATTTAAGTTAGCTGAGTCAATGCCTGCAGATCGGGCTGATAGTTGTTTGATGCCAAAATCATGTAATTTTCGATATAAATCCGGTCGACTACTCAGAATACTTCGCTGCTTATAGTCGATACCGTCATAACCCTTTGCCCGATCAACCGTATCGTCATGTAATTCATATGGCACACTGTCAACTTGAATATGATGCTGATTTGCCCATTCATCAATAAAGAATTGCTCATCATCCCGAACGTGGTAAGCAAGAATTTTTGTCATGGTTTTAATACCTCCTTTTCTGACTGCCGTTTGACATATTCGGCTAACCTTTGGACTGCCAGCTGAAGGTTTTTCATACTTGTCGCATAACTAATTCTAAAGTAGGTCGAATGACCGTTTTCAAAAGCTTCACCCGGCACTACGGCAACAAGTGCATCTTGAGCCAACTGTTCAGCATATGCCATCGCCGTTCCTTGAAACGTCTTCGGTACTTGAACGTAAATATAGAACGCCCCTCTAGGAGAAACAAACTCATAGCCAATTTTTTCAAGTGCTTTGCATAAATAATCCCGTTTCCGATCGTAGACACCTTTCATTCGCCGAATATCCTGATCGCCAAATAGAAAGGCTTCGGTTGCTGCATCCATATTCGGTGTGCCAACGGTAGCAACATTAGCCTGATGAACCTTGGCGAGTTCTTTAATAACTGTCCTGTCCCCACATAGGTAACCGATTCGCCACCCGGTCATTGCATATGATTTGGACACGCTATTCACCAAAAGGGTTTGCTCCGGAAGATAGGTTGCGATCGAAACGTGTTCATCAAAATAAGCTAATTCACTGTATACCTCATCACTCAAAATAGCCACTTGGTAATTCCGCAAAACAGCTGCCAGTTCGCGAACTTCATTTGGTGTGTACGTAACACCCGTCGGATTGTTTGGATAATTGAGAACTACCATTTTTATTTTGTCGCCATACTGTGTCAAATAGCGGTCCAAAACATCAGGTGTCAATTTAAAGCCGGTTGATGAAACATCAACTTCAATCGGAATTCCGCCGCTCAACAATGTCAATGTATGGTATAAACTAAACGCCGGGGAACTAATAAGCACAGCATCCCCAGGCCCGATAATACCGTTAAAAACGGTACTAATAGCCTCACTAGCACCGTTAGTGACAACAATTTGATCATCAGGATCGTAATCCAATCCAAATCGGCTTGCCAGGTAATTACTAATCGCTGTCAGTAGTTCTTTGGTCCCCCGATTGGGCGCATAGTGGGTGCGATTATTTAAAATACTCTGGACCGCCGCCAGTTTAATATGGTCCGGCGTTTGAAAATCCGGTTCACCAATTGTTAAATTAACGATATCGGGAATTTGTCCGAACCGATTGTTAATTTGCCGAATCAGTGATGGTGCAACCTTATGCAGATCATTTTTAATTAAGGACGAAATATCAATCATCCAACCACCTCATTTTGAATTAAAGTAAGTCAATAAACTGTTTGCACTTTGGACAAAATAATCAATTGCAGCAGAAATGGTTTCATCTTCGCCAACAAAACCCGGATCATGTAAATCCGAAGCATTTGGACGGCCGTTTGACCCGATAAATGCAAAGGTTCCGGGGATTTGTGCTTCAAACGTTGCAAAATCCTCACCTGTCATTGTCAACTCGGGCTTAATGACCTTAGCTTTTAACCCACTCTTAACAACGGCTGTAATTGTAGGATCATTTTTAATCGGGTAAGCGCCAACGCTCCAATCAATATCAGCCGTTTGCTCATAGGCATCAGCGATACCATTTACAATTGAATAAAATCGTTTTTTTACCAATGCCGTATTTTCATCTGAGAATGTCCGGACTGTCCCCTCAAGCGTTGCAACGCCGGGTAGTACATTCCAGGTTTTACCGGCGCGAACTTTTGTCACACTCACGACTACTGCATCAAAGGGATTATTACTTCGACTAACAATGGTCTGCAGCTGAGAAATAATTGCCGCTTGAGTAATAATTGGATCCTTTCCTTTTTCAGGTCTGGCACCATGTGAACCCGCACCATGAATGGTCACTAGGAATCGATAGCATCCCGCCATCAAAGGACCGGCTTGCAACGCAATTTGTCCTACCGGCAGATTAGGGTTGTTATGGAACCCGACAATCCCCCGTACGCCATCCAAAACATGCTTGGCCAATACCTGATCACCACCATGACCAGCCTCTTCAGCCGGCTGAAACAATAATCTGACCGTTCCCTTCAACGTTTCTTTTTGTGCATTTAAAACATAAGCAGCACCGAGTAAACTTGAAAAGTGAAGATCGTGACCACAAGCATGCATAACACCGGGATTTTCAGACTTAAAAGACAAATCGGTTTGTTCCTGAACCGGTAACGCATCAATGTCGGCACGCAGCGCAATCATTGGTCCGGGTTGACCGCCTTTTATTTCAGCCAATAAACCGGTATCCAAATCCGTTGGAACAATTGAAATTCCCCAATTTGAAAGAATTGCCGCAATCTGCTTGGTTGTTTCAAATTCCTGATTGGACAGTTCTGGATGACGATGGAATTGATGTCTCAGGTTAATAATTTCTGGTAGAATATTGGTCTTTGTGTCAATCGTCAAAAGATTCACCTCATTCAAATGCTGTTTTAATTGCTTGATCCAAGTCGCTGATTAAATCGTCACTATCCTCAAGTCCAATTGACAATCTAAGCAATTGATCCGTAATGTGACTGGCTGCTCGACGATCCTCGGGCACCTCTCGATGCGTAATTTTAATTGGGTTGACAATCAGTGACCGACTATCACCTACATTTGGTAAATACAGAAATAACTTAACCGCATCGACAACTTTCTTTGTCTGCTCAGCTGTCCCGTTCAACTCAAAGGACAGCACAGTTCCGATTCCTTTTGGAAAGTACTTTTTAGCCAAAGAATACTGGGATGAATCAGGTAATCCGGTATAATAAACCGCTTTTACATGTGGATTTTTCTCCAAATAGTTGGCAATTTTTAAGCTGGTTGCCACTTCCTTATCCAGCCGTTCGGAAATTGTTTCCAACCCGACCAACTCCAGATAAGCATCGAATGGTCCTAAAACCGCGCCCATTAGGCGAAGATACTTCATCCGAATTCGTTTGATAAACGCTTGGTTTTTAAAGACGGTCGTATAACTATAATTTTCTGGATGTTCCGCACTTTTCAAAATAAATTCATTTTCCTGGAACTGTGGAAATTGACTATTTTCCCAGTCAAAATGCCCACCATCAATAATCACACCTGACACAACGTTGCCATGCCCACTGATTCCTTTTGTAGATGAATAAACGACAATATCTGCACCATACTGAATTGGTTTGAACAAATAAGGCGTTGAAAAAGTATTATCAACAATGAGTGGAATATGAGCCTCATGAGCAATTCGGGCCAATTTTTCCACATCCGAAATCTCTGTTGTCGGGTTTGCAACACTTTCTACATAAATTGCCTTTGTATCAGGTTGAATCAATGACTTTACCTCGTCAAAATCATTAATATTGCCAACCAAATCAAAATTAATGCCATATTTTGGAAAAAGTGTTTCAAATTCATCCAGTGCCGCACCATAAATGTCATATGGTGCAATAATTCTACCACCGCCTTCTGCAACGTTTAAAATGGCATAAGTAATTGCGGCCATGCCTGAGCCAACAGCAACTGCCTCCGTGCCACCATCCAATGCCGCCAGTCGTCTTTCAAGGACGCCAACCGTTGGATTGCCAACCCGAGAATACATATAAGCATCAGGAACGGTTCCCTGAGCGACGGCCTCGCCTCTTTCTGCGGAACCCAGTGCAAAAGCGACATTCTGATAAATTGGAACCGTTGCGGAATTGTTATGCTTGGCCGGATCATATCCGCCGTGAATTCGTAATGTATCAAATTTTTCTTCAGTCAAACCTGATCACTCCCTGATTGTATTTGAAGTTACCAACTCGGAAACACCAAGCCGATCAGCAATTTCATTCACTTCGTTTAACGTTTTTTCGTCAACAACAACACCGTTAGTCTGATTTTTATCATAGTTTTGAATTTCTTTATCTCCGGGAATTGTAATCTCGTCGTCAGGTAAATGGTCTAAATGACGCATTCTTTCCAGCATGTCTGATAAAGATCCTTCAATATCATCAAGACTCCCAAATAACGTCGGATCAAGTGCCAGAAAAAAATGACTAATATCATGATTCTTATTCCCAAGATCGGCAGAAATCGACCCTTGAGCCAAAATCGATGTTAAACACTCAACGATTAAAGAAATACCAAATCCCTTATAGTTTGAATTGGCCTCATCAAGTCCTCCCAATGGCAAAATGCCACCCAGTCGATGCGCTCGTGAAAGTTCATCAAGAATTGTCTGCGGATCATTTTGCTGTTCACGGTTCCCATCAATCGCCCATTCTCCGGGTACCTGTCGGTTATTTTTCAGCAAAACCTCGATTTTCCCAAGAGAAACGGTTGACGTTGCCGCATCAAATACAAACGACCCCGTCCTGGTCGGAAACGCAAACGCAAGTGGATTACTACCCAAGAATGGTTGCCTTGCATGTGGCGGTACCAGTAACGGGTTAGTATTTGTAGATGTAATCCCGATCAGTCCTTTCTTGGCAGCCATTCTGGCGTAATACCCAGCAGCACCAAAATGATTAGAGTTCCGTACAATTCCAATTGCAAGGCCATGACGCTGTGCCTTATTAATGATATGATCCATCGCAAATACTGATACGAGCTGACCCATTGTGTGATTGGCATCTACTAAAACACTGGTTTTCGTTTGATTGAGCACCGTCCATTTATTGTAAGGGATAATATACTTTGATCTGATTTTTCGGTCATACATGGCAAGCCGTTGGACACCATGCGATGTAATGCCGCGTAAATCGGCATCAACCAGGGTATCGGCAATTAAAGCACTGTCTTTGCGTGAAAAGCCATAACCGTTGTATATCCGTTCAATAAACTGTTTTTCTTTTGACACTTTTATTCTCACACTGGTCACCTCCATCAATATTTAGCCATCGTAATATGCTTTATTTACCAGTTGCTTAACATTTGTATCGGATTTTAAAAATCCTGCTTGCTTTAATTGATTTGCATAGTAAGTCACGTCGGCTTTACCCTTTGATTTTTTCAACCCAAAATGGTAGCTGGCAATCAAATTAGACACATTTTTCTGATTAACAAATTTACTGGATGAAACATATTTCTTGTTTAATAAAATTGAAGCGGTTTGCTGTGGATGCTTGTTGATCCAGTCAGCAGCCTCCTGATAAGCTTTAACAATCGCTTTAGCTTTCTTCGGATTTTGTTTGGTCAGTTTATCAGCAAGGTATAAGTAACAACAGGAACCATCCTTTTTCATGCCCATTTTTGCCATTTCATTATTTCCGGCATGATTGTTATTATCAACAATTACCCGGAAATGATCTTCTTTGATTGCTTGATAGGCGTATGGATCAACATTTCCAATTGCATCTACTTGACCCTTTTGGGCTGCCTTGGCTAATAAGTCATAATCGTAAGTTTTCCATGTGACACCTGTTTTAGGATCAATTCCTGCATGCTGGAGCGCAATCGAAGCAACAAATTGAGGTGTTGATCCCTGCCCTGGAGTCGCAATGGTTTTGTCTTTCAAATCTTTAACGGATTTAATAGACGAGTTCTTTGGGACCAGTACCTGAATACAACCTTGATGAATACCACCTGCAGCTTGAATTTGAGCACCATTTTGAATTGCCGGCAAATATTGAAAATCTCCATTTAATGCATCATATTTACCACTGGCAAAACCAGCTTCCAAATCAGCAATATTGGTTGGCTTGGCAACCAGATTTGCTTTAATGCCGTTTTTCTTGAAAAACCCTTTTTCGTAGGCAATATAGTTAGGAGCACCACAAATAGATCCATTCTTTGCCGGAATTGTAATTGTTCCGTTCTTATAACCCTTCGTTGAATCAGCACTTTGTTTATTGCCACAGCCTGCAAGACCACCGGCAACCAGTAACAACCCTAATGCACTGATAATGATATGTTTTACTTTCAAATACGCCACTCCTCAAATAATGTATTTAGTTCTCTGCAACCCCAAAATTCAATTTATCTTGAATTTCTCTTCTAAATTCCAAAAACTGATTACTTGTTCGATCTCTTGGAAAGGTAAGCGGATTGCTAACGATTTCCTTAATTCTGCCAGGTCTCGGTGTCATGACAACAATGCGGGTTCCTAAATAAATCGCTTCATCAATATCATGTGTAACCAAAATCATTGTTGTTTTAGTCTGCTTCCATACCCGCTGAATAACGTCCTGAACATCGGCCCTTGTGAAAGCATCCAATGCTCCCATCGGCTCATCGAGTAATAATAATTCCGGTCTTAAGACAATTGACCTTGCCAGAGCTGCCCGCTGTGCCATTCCCCCTGAAACTTGATGGGGATAAGCCGACTCAAACCCTTTCAATCCCATTAACTCAATGTAGTGGTCCACCAATTTTTTATCATAATGCCTACCATGGACAGCCTTTAAACCTGAACTAATATTTTCCCTGATTGTTTCCCAAGGAAAAAGGCTACCATGTTGAAAGACGTAACCTCTTGATACATCGGGACGGGTAATCAACTGGTCATCAATTGTTACTTTGCCTTCCTCCGGCCGATCCAATCCTGAAATAAGTCGTAGCAATGTCGTTTTCCCGCAACCAGACGGACCAATGATTGAAATGAATTCACCAGATCCGACACTTAGATTAATGTCTTCCAAAACATTAATCCGCTGACCGGCATTATCATGCAGGATTCGATTAACGTTTTGGACAGAGAGTTGAACCATAGGACATCTTCCCTTCTTAATTTGATCGTTGACGCCAACGAAGTGCGTACTCTTGTAATTTATTTAAAAAGCTAAAAATAACTGAGAACAACACCGCCATAATGACAATGGCTGCGTACACCTGCGTATAGTTACCGACACCTTTAGCCCAGTTGATGTACCAGCCAAGCCCAACTTTTGCGCCAATCATTTCAGAAATAACCAACATCGTAAATGAAAGGCCCATCGCTGTGAAGATACCAATAAAGATATTTGGTAACGCACCGGGGATTACGACTTTTCGAAGAATTTGAAATTCTGAAAAGCCCAATGTCTTAGCAGATTCAAAATAATCCGTTGAAATACTCTGAACGCCTCCAATCGTCATAAACGCAACCGGAAACCAAACCGCAAACGCAATTAAAAAGATTTCTGCCATGTAACTGGTCGGAAAAATGACCATCGTTAGGGGCATCCAGGCAGCCGCCGGAATAATCCCAATAACTTTCAGGAAGGGAAATGACCAGTAATTAAACTGTCTATAACGTCCCATAAAGAGCCCCAGGACAACACCAATCAACGTCCCGATAATAAAACTAATCAGCCATAATCCAAGTGACGACCACGTTGATTCGATCAATAGCTTTTGATCTGTTTTTATCTGATCAAGAATTTGAGCAAAACTAACAAAAAATGGTAATTTAATGACTGCAAATTTCTCTGTTAATAAGTCTTGCCCAATAAGCAAGAGACCCAAAACTGCATTTAGCTGTGCAAAATGTCCGCCATACACTCTAATCCTGCCATGAACAACGGCCCCAATAACATAGACGGCAACTAAATAAATAAAGTAAGCAATCAGAAACCATTTGTACGCGCCGTTATTAACCAACTCCTGGGATGGTACCAATTGGTTTTCAACATAGGCAGCTATAACGGCAGCCAAACTCAAAATATTCCAGCTGGTTCGCCATGGCTTCCAATATTTAGTTTCTGCTTTATCCTGTTTAACAGCTTTACTGCGCTGCTTTTTAGATAACGTGACAGCATCTAACATCATTTATCCCCCAATCTAGTTTCCTAATTTTGGATTCCAGTAAGCTTGTTTCAATAATTGTGCATTTTTGGTATCTTTTTTCAGGTAACCCGCCTGTTTTAACTGACTGATATAATAATTCAAATCCGATTTACCTTTGGTTAAATTTAAATCGAAATGTTCGTCTTTAATGATTTGTGATACGTTGGCGACGTTAATGAATTTCGTTTTTGAAACATATCCCTTATTCAATTCAATTTTGGCTGTTTCTTCCGGATGTTTGTTAATCCATGCCGCAGCTTCCTGATATGACTTCACAATTGCCTTGGCTTTTTTGCTATTGGATTGAATTAATTTATTAGAGAGATACAGGTAACAGCAAGACCCTTTTTTCTTCATACCCATTTTGGCCATAGCATTATTGCCGTTATCATTATTGTTGTCGACAATGGTTTTGAATCCATCTTGTTTTTGTGCTTGATAAGCATATGGATCAACTGTTCCGATGGCATCAACCTCACCTTTTTGGGCAGCCTTCGCCAACAAATCGGTACTAAAGACCTTCCATGTCACATCCTTTTTAGGATCAAGTCCCGCATGCTGTAGTGCAATCGATGTCACATATTGTGGTGTTGATCCTTGTGCCGGAATCCCAATGGTTTTTCCCTTTAAATCCTTGACACTTTTAATATTGGAATTCTTTGGTACCAATAATTTAATACAACCTTGATGAATCCCGCCGGCAGCCTTAATCTGGGCACCATTTTGAATAGCCGGCAAATACTGAAAATCGCCATTTTGAGCATCATACTTACCACTGGCAAAACCAGCTTCAAGATCACTAATATCTCGAGGATTGGCAACCAAATTTGCTTTTAATCCATTCTTCTTGAAAAATCCCTTTTCATAAGCAATGTAATTTGGTGCATTACAGATAGACCCGTCCTTTGCAGGAATCGTCACTGATCCATATTTGTAATCTTTAGTTGCCTGTTGTTTAGCAGAATTGCTCCCACATCCTGCCAAAGTTAATGTCACTGCCAATACACCAACGATACTTCCCAATACTTTCTTGTAATTCATGACTAACGATCTCCCCAACTCATTTTATGTTTTAAAAAACGCCCTCTGTCTTCACGACATAAGGACGTTTTTCACGTGTTGCCACCTTTGTTCGGGTTCCTTTTCACAAAGAAACCCCTCAGTAAGAAATTAACTTTCTCAAACCGGATAACGGCGGCAGCCGATCATACCTAAACTAGTCGATATGGTGTATACGCTCACGAACCATATTCAGTCATTATCAGATACCGGTTTTCAGCAACTCCGGCTCTCTTAAAACCAATAAAAACTTACTCATTCGCTCAACACGTCAATCAATCTTTTCTGCAAAATAGCATCAACTATCTACCGGATGATTCTTCGATGACTTTGTCTTTTGACAGCTGATCAAGGCTTTGTGATAAGTCGTGAATTAAATCCTTTGGATCTTCAATACCAACAGATAGTCTGACCAGTTGATGGGTAATACCCGCCTCCAACTGTTCTTCCGGCGATAATTCCGCATGGGTCATTTTGTAAGGAAGCTCAATTAAGCTTTCAACAGCGCCCAAACTAACAGCTAGTTGAATTAAATTCAGATTCTCGACAAACTCAGTAGTCTTTAGTCCCTTTTTCAATTCAAATGACACAATCCCACCATAACCATTCGTTTCAGCGGTCGCAATTTCATAATCTTTTGACCCTTCAATCCCTGGATAATAAATCTTAGAAACTTCTGGTCGATTTTGAAGAAACGCAACAATTTTGGCAGCATTACTCAAATGGCGGTCCAATCGAACGGCCAAGGTTTGGATCCCTCGCCGGATTAAATTCGAATCTTCAGGGGAAAGCACAGCACCAACCCCGTTTTGGTTAAAGTAAATCCGATCGGCAATGGCTTTATCTTTAGCAACCGCGATTCCAGCAACCACATCCGAATGGCCACCTAAATATTTTGTAGCAGAATGAACCACGATATCGGCACCAAGATCCAATGGACGCTGTAGATAAGGAGTTAGAAATGTGTTGTCAACAATCGTCAGCAGATGATGTGCCTTGGCAACCTTGGAAATAGCCTTTACGCTAGTAACTTTCAATAATGGATTTGTAAATGTTTCAAAATAAATTGCTTTGGTATTCGGCTGAATCGCTTTTTCAACCTCATCCAAATTTTGCGTGTCAACTTCGGTAAACTTCAGATCCCAACGTTTAAAAAACTGGTTAATTAACCGAAATGTACCGCCATAAATCGTGTTACCAATAATAATATGATCCCCAGGAGAAAAGATTGACAGAACGGCATGAATTGCCGACAAACCAGATGAAAATGCAAATCCCTGAGTACCATTCTCAAGTGCTGCCAACTGATCCTCCAGGTAGTTTCGTGTTGGATTGCCAGAGCGTGCATAATCCCAGGTTATTTTAGAATCAACTTTTGGAAAAATATAAGTAGATGAATTGTATATTGGCACATTAACCGCACCGGTTTGATTATCATGCTGCGATTGACCGTGAACTAACTTTGTATCGAATTCAGACATATGATTTCCTCGCTTTCCAAACAAAAAAGTCGTCCCCGTACAGAATAATCTGCACAGGGACGACTTTTAATCGTGTTACCACCCGTTTATTCGCATCGATGTTACCATCGCTGCCTCTAAGGCACAAACATGCCCGGAATTTTATCGTGTTTCCCACGTACCGCAAGCTTTCACTTTTGATAATTGCTCAGAGTTCATCTTCAAGAAATGTTCCTGTCCACCCTTTCACCAACAGTGGTCGCTCTACAACACTACTAATTTCTCTACTCTTCTCTTCGTCGCAAGTAAGTATTAGAATTTAATTAAATTTCTTGCCATGAATATTACCGCGTCAAAGAGAGACTGTCAAGATAAATTGAAAAAAGATTTAAAAATAAAATCGAGTTAATGTTCACCTAATAGCCGCTTAAGCCGATCAATCCGCTCATCTAGTGGCGGATGGGTATCAAATAGTTTAACTAAAAATGGTGTTTGCCCATGTTTATTGGTTGGTTCATTGATATAAAGAGCGGCACCTTTGGCTTCAGGGTTTTTCATCGGTGTTGAATCATCCTTTAACGCCTCTAAAGCGTCAATTAATCCTTGAGGATCCCGGGTAAGGTTGACGCCTGAAACATCGGCCAACGATTCTCGCTGTCTGGAAACTGCGAATTGCATGATTTGAGCAATTGGAACCCCAATGATTTTGACAATCCAACCACCAAGCCACACGATAAATCCAAACGCCAAAACAGCCAACCAAAAATAACTGGAATCTTTGGAATCCCGATCACGACTACCACCTCCAAAGAATCCAAGCCAATTGCCACCCCGCATCATACTAATGCCGGCAATGATCATAACGGCACCGGCACCGGCAATGAAAGTCGTCAATGCAACTGTAATCGATGAAACTCGAATATCATAATTTTTGATATGAGAAATTTCATGCGCCAAAACGCCTTCAAGTTCCTCTCGATTCATCATTTCTCGCAATCCGCTTGTCACAGCTACGGCAGCGTGCTGCGGATCACGACCGGTCGCAAACGCATTGGGCGCTTGTTCATCCATCATGTAAATATCGGGTGTCGGAATATGAGCAGCCAATGAAAGATCGCTAACAATGTTAAACAACGTTGGATCGTCTGACTCCTGAAGCTGACGGGCTTTGCTGGATCTCATCAAGATATTTGTGACACTCATATAGACGAAAAATGTATAAATAGCAGCACCGACCAGAAACCCCAGCATGGTATATATTGGCACCATTATATCAGCTTGATCGCTTTGGTAAGCAAAAATCAAACCAAGTAAAAAGCCAATCACAGCAATTAAAAAGATAAACCCTGCGAGTACCAGCCAAGTGCGTCTTCGGTTTTGTATAATTTGTTGATTAATCGTTTCCATTTTATGAAACCCCTCTTAAAACCTAGAATTTCATCTTAGGAACTTCTTTAGAGCCCTCTGGTGCTTCCAAATAATCACGAACCGGGAAGTTTCCGAATTTGGAAACCAGGTTACTTGGAAAAGTCTGTAGTTTATTATTGTAGGCCATCACGTTACTGTTATAGTTTTGACGAGAAAAGGCGACTTTGTTCTCGGTATTCGTTAATTCTTCCTGTAACGATAGGAAGTTTTGATTTGCTTTCAAGTCCGGATAATTTTCAGAGACCGCAAACAAATGATTCAAAGCACCGGTTAATTGATTGTCAGCTTTAACTTTATCTGACAAGCTGGCACTTGGATCCGAAATAGCAGCTCGCATTTGAGTAACTGTTGCTAACGTTTCCCGTTCATGTTTAGCATAACCTTTAACCGTTTCAAGCAGATTGGGTAGTAAGTCGGCTCGTCGTTGTAATTGAACATCAATTTGACTTGCTGCTTCATCGACCAAGTTTCGCTGAGAAACGATGCCGTTATATAAAACTACAATCATTAAAATAATAATGATTAAAATGACACCCAGTATAATCCATGTCATCGCAATTCCTCCTTGTGTTTGTTTGCTAATAAACATACCATACCCTAACCAGAATGCAACGTTGCACGGACGATTGTTACATTAATTTAAACGCCGCATGGTCTTTGTCTGACTTTCTTAATTGACATTCCGGTTAGAAATTGGGACAATGATCGAAAGCTGTTCTCTAATCAAATTCTAAGATTTTTATGCCTAATAACACCTAATATTATATGCCACTTAACGATGACACATATCATAGAAAGCATGGAGTCGATATTTTTATGAAAGAAAAAGATAAAATTCAAATTGTCCGTGACCTGATTGCCATTCGCACCGTTAATGATAATGAACAACAAGCAGCTGATTATTTAGTTAGCCTGCTTCATAAACACGGAATCGCCGCCAAATCAATTATCCAATTCCCTGGGCGAAGCAACGTTGTCGCCGAAATTGGTGATGGTCAACATCCTAAATTAGGTTTCAGTGGTCATTTGGATACCGTTCACGAAGGCCAATTAAGTACTTGGAAAACACCGCCTTTTGAGGCAACACTTAAGGACGGACGGATTTACGGGCGGGGCACTTCTGATATGAAGGCCGGGCTGGCTCAATTTATCATCACAATGATTGACCTTCACGATCAGAACCTTCCTAAGCACGGAACACTCCGACTTCTTGCAACAATTTCAGAAGAATTAACCGAAGAAGGGGCCGCTTTTTTATCTAATGAAGGATATGGCGATGATCTCGATGCCATGCTTTTTTCAGAACCAACCGGTGTCCCGACTGATCAGTTGGATACTTATTTTTCGAGCGGTGCTGCCATAATCTCTCCCAAAAAGCTTGATGAGTTATACACGGCGCTTGAAGATTCAAGTGCACCTGAACAGCACTTCATTATAAACGCCCATAAGGGATGGATGAGTTATACGGTTACTTCTCACGGAAAAGCGGCACATAGTTCAATGCCAAAACTGGGCATTAACGCAATTGACAATCTAGTTCAATACTATATTGCGGAAAAAGCCCTTTATCATTCCCTAACCGAACGAAATCCAAACTTGGGAAAAACAGTTTATGCACCCGATGTTTTTATAGGCGGCAAGCAGGTAAATAGTATTCCGGATCTTGCTTACGAAAAAGTTAAGGTTCGAACAATTCCGGAACTACCAAACGAAAAGTTGGTTCACAAACTTCAAGAACTTGTTCGTGAACTCAATAAGAAGCCTAACTTTGATTTGAAGCTGGACGTGGAGCAAAGCGAAAACCCCGTTGCAAACAGGGGCACGAACCAGTTAGCGACTATACTGCAAGCACACGCAAAAGCCACGCTTCGTGAAGCACTCCCTTTACCAACTATTGGATCATCAATGGGTACTGATGCTTCAGAGTTCCGCCGGCATAATTCAACTGGCGAATTCTTAATTATTGGTCCCGGTAACACAACTGCCCATCAATCAAACGAATATGTTGAAATTGCAACATTCTTAAATATGCAACAACTATTCAAACAAGTCGCGATAGCCTATCTTAACTAAATAGTCAGCGAAATAATAGCGGTCAGGCAAATAGTAAACTTGCCTGACCGCTATTATTTTATCGCACCAAACTTTGAATGCAGGAAAAAAGTACCCTTAAACAAGCCCCTGAGCCATCATTGTTTGTGCCACTTTTTCAAAGCCGGCAATGTTCGCACCTGCTTGGTAATCCTGATTTAATTGATATTCTTTATCTGCAGCTTCAGATATTTCGAAGATATTGTCCATAATATCATGAAGCCGATTATCAACGGTTTCAAAGCTCCACGAGAGCCGTTCACTATTCTGACTCATTTCCAAAGCTGAAACAGCAACACCACCCGCATTAGCAGCCTTTGCCGGCCCGTAATAAATATTATTATCACGATATGTTGCAATTGCATCGGGAACACTTGGCATATTTGCACCTTCACAGACATACTTTACCCGATCCTTGGCAATTAATTTTGCCTGATCTTTACTGATTTCATTTTGAGTTGCACAAGGCAGGGCAATGTCATAGTTGATATCAAAGTCCCAGACAGATCCGTCGTGATACTCAGCCGTTTCAACCCGTTGCGCATATTCCTTGATGCGCCCTCTTTCTACCTCTTTGATTTGCTTAACAAGCTTAAAGTCGATACCGTTTGGATCGTACACATAACCATCAGAATCGGAGCAGGTAATAACGGTTGCCCCATATTCAGTTGCCTTTTGAATCGCATAGGTCGCAACATTTCCAGCGCCAGACACTTTAATTTTCTTATTAGTTAGCGTGTCTCCCAACGCCTTAAGCATCGCATGCGTGTAATACAGAAGGCCAAATCCGGTTGCTTCTGGTCGGGCAAGGCTTCCACCAAAAGTCAGTCCTTTACCTGTTAAAACACCATTTTGGTAACCGTTTAAACGTTTATAAGCACCAAATAAGAAACCGATTTCGCGTCCGCCAACGCCAATATCACCAGCCGGCACATCCAAATCCGGACCAATATGGCGCTGCAATTCGGTCATGAAGCTTTGACAAAATCGCATCACTTCAGAGTCTGATTTACCCTTCGGATTGAAATCGCTGCCACCTTTAGCACCACCGATTGGCAAACCAGTCAGGCTGTTTTTCAAAACCTGTTCGAACCCCAAAAATTTTACAACATCTAAACTAACACTAGGGTGTAATCTTAGGCCGCCCTTATAAGGACCAATTGCAGAATTGAATTGAACTCTAAAACCGCGGTTAACATGGAATTGACCATCATCAGATTGCCAAGGCACCCGAAATTGAATTGCCCTTTCAGGTTCAACCAATCTTTCCAATAAATTGGCTTTGATGTACTCCGGATGTTTATCTAAAACCGGCTCCAAAGTATCCAAAACGGTAAAAGCCGCTTCCTGAAACTCTGTTTGATTTGGATCACGACGTTGAATTGTATCCTTAACTGATTCAATGTAAGATTTTGCATTACTCACAAGAACGACCCACTTTCTGTCAAAATATTTTTTGATATAAATCCACTCAGCACTAGAAAAGCTGTTTAAAATTACATCGTTATGTTACATTCTACCAGAAATTTAATGATAAATGGTCACATTTTATGAAATTATTATAAAACATTTTATTACTTTTAAGCATATCACACGATCAATAAACGGTTTTTTCGTTTTTGATTTATGAGAACTACTTTAAACACGAAAAAATCGGTTTTTTCCTTTCTAAATTATTTGTTAATTCACCTATGTTTGAAAATAAAACTTACGAGAATCTTTTATTTATGCTACCATGATCAAATGCCCTAAGGGGTTGTTGACACGATAACGATATAGAGAATTAGAATTAGGAGCGTTTTTTACTTATGGAAAAATCTTTAGAAACTCGTGACGCTTTGGCGCAAGAAAAGAAAGATCAGGCTGCCAAACCCGTCACACATCCGTTTATTGCAATGCTGGGTATGCTCATTGGCGGCTTTGTCGGAATGTTAAGCGAAACTTCCTTGAACATTGCACTGCCAAGCTTAATGACTGCCTTGCACGTTAATATTGGTACCATTCAATGGCTGGTAACCGGTTATATGCTTATTATCGGAATTGTACTACCACTCTCAAGTTTACTGTCTCGTATTTTTTCAACGCGGCAGATCATTGTTTTTGCAATCATTGCTTTTATTGTCGGTGCCATTATTTCAGCTTTAGCAAGTAGTTTCCCGGTTTTATTAATCGGTCGCATGATTCAGGGAATTGGGACCGGCTTGATCCTACCATTGATGTTTACGGTCGCTACTTTAATCTTCCCACCATATAAACTTGGTGCAGCAATGGGATTAATTGGCTTAGTGATCATGTTTGCACCGGCAATCGGTCCAACGCTGTCCGGTATGATTCTAGGTGTTTTATCTTGGCAATGGATTTTTTGGATGTTCGTCCCATTTCTAATTATTGCCTTGATTCTTGTCATGAAGTATTTACCAAACGTTGGTCACATCACAAAACCCAAAATTGACGTCTTTTCGATTATCCTTTCGACTTTAGGTTTTGGTGGGTTGGTTACCGGTGTCAGCCTTGCCAGTGATCAGGGATGGGGATCGCCAACCGTTATTGCGACGTTAATTGCAGCAATCATCTTATTAGCTTGGTACATTAAACGTCAGCTATCAGCGACTGAGCCCATTTTAAATTTTCACATTTTCGCAAATCGCCAGTATCGGACCGGTGCCATTTTAGTGATGATGGATTTCGGTATCATTTTATCGTCTATGTACCTGCTCCCAATGTTCTGGCAAAATGGCCTTGCAATACCGGTTGTATTAACCGGTATCGTTATGCTGCCCGGTGGTATCGTCAATGCAGCTGTTTCAGCCATTGCGGGCCGTTATTCCGATTTAATCAGTAAACGTCTGTTAAGCGTTTCCGGATTCGCAATGACAATCATTGGAATTGTCCTATTCTTATTCGCCAATTCAACATCACCGATCTGGTATGTCATTCTAGCACACATCGTGATGATGATTGGGGTGCCGCTTTCGATGTCACCATCTCAAACATTTGGATTAAGTGCGCTTGATCAACGCACTTCCAGCGACGGCAGTACAATCATGAACACCTTCCAACAAATTGTTGGCGCCATTGCCACCGCAATCGCCACAGCTTTGTTGGGATTTGGCCAACAGTTGTCTGCAACGACTCATCAAATTGCTTTTACCAATGGCGTTCATTTAGGGTTTATTTTTACCTTGATTATTGCGGTTGCAGCTTTATTATTGTCATTAACGATGAAGGAAAGAAAAATAAATTAGTCTTTTTTCGCTGAAACTAACTAAAAAACGAAAGAGAAGCTGGGCAACTTTTTTGTCCAACTTTTCTTTCGTTTTTTATAATCATTGAATATCCGGGCTTCCAAGTGGCCCTCTATCTTCTACATAATCGGTTTCTTCAGCCTGCCAATAAATTTTATCCTGCTCGGTGATTTTGCGTAAAACATGGCAAGGATTACCAACAGCAACGACATTATTCGGAATATCCGTTGTTACAACAGATCCCGATCCAATAACAACATTTTTACCAATCGCCACACCAGGGTTGACCGTTGTGCCGCCACCAATCCAAACGTTATCGCCAATTGTAATCGGTTTGCCAAATCCCAACCATTTATTTCGAACACCGGCATCAATGGGATGACCGGCCGCAAATAAGTTTACCCGTGGTCCAATTAAAACTCGACTGCCAATACTAATTTTGCCAGAGTCAAGAAAAATACAGTTTGTATTACAATAAACATCGTCACCCAATGTGATATTGTCACCAAAATCGCAGAAAAACGGTGGTTCAATGTAACAGTTTTGCCCCATTTTTCCAATCAATTCTGTCAATTTAGCTTGCGGGTCCACATCAGGTATCGGGAAATTAATTTGATGAAGCAGTTGATCCTTTCGCTCATATTTTTTGCCAAGCTCTTTATCATAGACATTATATAGTTTACCGGAAAGCATTCTTTGTTCTTCGGATGGCATGATAGTCAACAACCTTTCGTAATCCAATTAATGATTTAAATTCATCATACCATAATAAAAAGCCCTCAAAATTAAAATTGAGAGCTTAAATCTTGCTTACTTTTTTAAGAATTTTCTTTTTATTTATCGCCAACAACACTCTTATCAGCCACTAATTTCTTAATAGCCGTCATGGCTGCTTTCAGGGCCTCATCACTGGCAGCATAGCTAATTCGAATAGACGCATCGTCGCCAAACGAGGCACCCGGGAATAAACCAATATGGTAGTCTTTAGCCAACGTACGTGCGCAGGTCCAACTATCCATATGCAAGCTGGCTGGAATTTTAGCATAAACATAAAAGGCACCGCCTGGATGAACGACATCAAAACCGGCTTCTCTCATATTCTTAACGACAAAGTCCCGACGCTTTTCATATTGCTTCCGCATGACTTCTGCATCATTTTGGCCATGCTTCATTGCTTCAATAGCTGCATATTGAACAATTGAGGTCGGTGTTGTTACTGTAAATTGATGAACTTTGGCAATTTCGTCGATAAACCCTTTTGGTCCAAAGACATAACCCAACCGCCATCCGGTCATCGCATGGGACTTCGAAAGCCCGTTCACAATAACAGTCTGATCTGGTAACCACGTTGAAAGCGTACAGTGTTTTTGCCCATACGTCAATTCACCATAAATCTCATCACTAATGACCCAAATCCGATTCTCTTTCAAAACCGGTACCAAGGCCTTGAGTTGTTCTTCAGTATAGGCAACCCCCGTTGGATTGTTTGGATCAGTGATAATCAACCCCCGAATGTTTAAACCGGGATTGTCATCAATTGCTTGCTGAACAGCTTCAGGTGTTAAAATATAATCCGTTTTGCTGGTATCAATGCGAACCTGCTTTAAGCCATGCATTGCAATTGAAGCATCATATAACGGGTAGGCAGGTGATGGTAAAATAACCGCATCACCTGGCTGAAACAGGGTTGCAACCGCATCAGCAACAGCTTCAGTTGCACCGACTGTCACAACAATTTGATCTGCAGTATAGTGATAGCCAAACTTTTCTTGATAATATTTCGCCGCGGCTTCTCGGAGTTCCGCATAGCCCCAAAAGTATGGGTAGTGCGAATAATTATCGTTAATCGCATCTATAGCAGCCTGCTTAATATGGGCAGGCACATCAAAGTTTGGCTCACCCAAAGTTAGTTTAACAATTTGCGGGTCAGCACTAATTTCATGGTCAAATTCTCGCATAGAAGAGGGTTTGACGTTTAACACATTTGGATTAATATCGTTTAATTCCATGATGGTACACCTCCGAGAAGTTTAAAAGTGTGACAGCCTTTCAACAACCAACACTCGATTAAAAATCAGCATCCAGTTGAGTGAATGTTATTGTTAATAATATAACAATTTTATGAGAAGTCAATTAATAATATTGGACCGCCTGAATAAATATTGTGTAATTCTAACAAAACAGTGTTAAAGCAACCTATAAGGCTGCTTTATAATTAATAATTTATGAGATAATTTTAATCTTTCGCTTGCATTTTATTTAATTATGGCATAAATTATAACAAAGCTTTATATCAAAACAATCCAATTAATAGTTGCTTTTAATGTTCGCATGTTGACATGAAATTGTCACTTTTGATAAGGTTAAGCACTTATTTATATGTTATTCATTAACATTCAGTTTGCAAAGCGTCACTGACATAAGTGGTCAAAGAAAGGAAATTATGTTGTATGAAAGAAAAATCTAAGATCCGAATGAATGCCGATGGCACAAAGCGGGAATTATCCAACCGCCATGTTCAAATGATTGCGTTGGGTGGCACGATTGGAACCGGCTTATTTCTAGGTGCAGGAACTTCCATCACAAAAACCGGCCCATCAATTATCTTTATTTATGCGGTTATTGGTATCTTCTTTTTTCTAATGATGCGAGCAATTGGTGAAATGTTATACAAGGATCCATCAGAACATACTTTTATCGCGTTCATCAGTCGATACCTGGGCCCTAAAATGGGATATTTTGCCGGTTGGTCATATTGGCTGGAATTAATATTCATTGGAATGGCTGAACTAACCGCCATTTCCACGTATGTTCGGTTTTGGTTTCCAAATATTGATGCATGGATGATTCAAATCGCTATTTTGGTGATTCTGGCAGCCGTCAATCTTATTGCCGTGAAACTATTCGGCGAAGCAGAGTTTTGGTTTGCGATGATTAAGATTATTGCCATCATTGCGATGATTGTGACCGGAATTATTATGGTAACAACCAGCTTTAAAACACCGATTGGACACGCCGGTCTGAATAATATTTTCGAAGGCTTTAAATTCTTCCCTAATGGGATCGTAAACTTTATCGGTGCCTTTCCGATGGTTTTCTTCGCTTTTCAAGGAATGGAATTTGTGGGCATTACCACGGCTGAAACAAAAGATCCTCATAAAGTACTCCCAAAAGCTATTAATGAAACAATTTACCGAATATTATTATTTTATATTGGTGCCATCATCGTGATTATGGCGATTTATCCCTGGCACAGTTTAAGTGCCAATCAAAGCCCATTTGTTCAGGTTTTCGCATTGGCTGGCTTAAAGGCAGCGGCAGGCGTCATTAACTTCGTCGTGTTAACGTCTGCTTCCTCTTCGTTAAATAGTTTTCTTTATTCAGCAGGTCGACATTTTTATCAACTCGCTTCGGAGTCCCAAGGAACGCTAATGCCAAAATTCAAATCTGTCTCTAAAAGTGGCGTACCGGCAAAAGCTATCGTCTTCTCGGCTGCTCTAATCATGTTGGCTCCGGTTATCAGCAGTATCCCGGGAATTGAAAATGCCTTTACCCTCATTTGTTCGGCGACAAGTGACTTGGCACTGGTTGTTTATCTTCTAACGGTGATCGCCCATTACAAATATCGTCAATCCATCGACTTCGACCCCAATGGATTTGTTCTAAAGGGCTATAAATGGATTGATCCGGCATTAATCGGCTTCTTTATTATCATCTATTTAAGCCTGTTCTTCAATGGCGATGGCACCATACCGGCAATCGCTGGCTTAATCTGGTGTATTGGATTTGGCCTTTGGTCGTCAAGGGAAAAATCATCTGTCTCAATTCCTAATACTGAAAGCAAAGATTCTGAACTATAACATTTTTCCAAACTTTCATTAAATAAGAGGCTGGGACAATAGTCAAAAATCAATATTACAACGTTCCTACCCCAAAGTGAAAATCCCGTGAAATCAGCTTACAAAAAGCGCTGATTTCACGGGATTTTTTTAAAAAGTAATGTTTTTTGGACTTATGTCCCAGCCACTCTTATTTAATATGTCGAAAAAAATGAAGCGATAAATCCGTATATACATAATTGTAGGGTTTCACCAAGATCATAAAATCCCCCGCTTTATCAAACCAACAATTAGCCCTAAATAAGGAGATGACTTTTTTGGATCAACTTCCAAGTCAACTGAAAAAAGCCCGCATAAGAAAAGGGTATTCACAACAACAAGTTGCTGATAAACTACGAGTGACACGCCAATCGATTTCCAGCTGGGAAAACGGGCATTCCCGTCCTGATCTTTACAACTTAACCCTTTTAAGTAAAGTTTATGATGAACCCCTTGATAATTTTGTAAAAGATAATCATTCTTTTGATCTACAAATCGAATCAGATCGAGAGGAATTTCTTCACTTTTTTAATCTTCTTCAACAAAAAGAACTTGAAAAAATAAAAAGAATAGATCTGTACCTCTCGATTATCATCATGATACTTGGATTAATTCCCATTTTGGGGATTATACCATCCTTTTTTGTGGTATGGCAGCAATCACACAGAACGTTCAAAAGTCCTCTTTGGTGGTCAAGCCTTATTTCCTTAGCAATTTCAATTATCCTTAGTATGCTCTTAATTTATTTGACCGTAAGTCATCATTGGTTCAATTTGATTCCTAGTATCAGTTAACCAACCTAGTGAAATGGGTTCCAAGAACCTTTGGGACCGAACAGTTTATAAGTATATGGCATATACTGATCGTTCTGTCCCATGATTGATCGAATCAGACTCGGAATGTCCGACCTGGTTACCAGCCTTGCCCGCTTTACATATGATCCCTTGTGCAAGACCACAGCGTAATTCATCCCTTTTTCCGGAATCGCCCCTACTTGAAATTTCAGCCATTCACCGTCACCAAATGGATTTGTTACTACACGAGCATTAACAGGTTGTGGAACGTTCATCCACTTTTGGTGTCTTTTTCCATCTGACCCTGTTATTATTGATTTTTCCCGTTTGGGTGGCGTTTTCTCCGGTAACAATGCATATCCATATGTTGTTTTCAAAAATGGATTAAACCGGTCGATCATTTCATTTTGACTATGACGCCCCCAGCTTAATACACCGAGAAACACTAGAAGTAGCAAAAACAAGATTCCAATACTGATCAACCACTTCCGGTAACGTTGTTTCAGCCTGACATCCTTACTTATCGTTTCAACCATCTTTGAATCAGATCCCTTCAATAATTTATCAAGCGAAAGGTCCAAAAAATCACTCATTTCAACTAAAATATCCAAATTAGGATACGTTGCATTGTTCTCCCAACGTGAAACCGTTTGTCTGGTAACATGTAATTTTTGTGCTAATTGTGCCTGAGTTAAATTTAATTGTTTGCGTCGTATTTGAAGCTGCTCTCCAAAATCCATTTAATTCTCCTTTCGTCTATACACTTAAATTTAATGTGGGAATATCCTTTTGTCGAGCAACCGTCCTGTTACATCAACTAGGTTCACGTCTCTTTTTCTTGATTATCATCAACTATAACGTGTAATGGTTGAGTTTTTAATTATTTTTCTTAACTAAATATCCAATAAGATCTAGTCACTATTCAAAAAAGGAACAGAGCGTTTTATTTGTTAAGGCGCTCCGTTCCTTATTTAATAAATGCTTTCTTCACTGTTTCATGTGAAACACCTAGAGTTAAAGCAACTGATTGTCACGTTCACTCATCCTTTTGATCATATTTAACAATTTCCAACTTACTATTCCGAAACGTCGCCATATACACATCTTTAATGTTATCAATCCCATGTTGCTTCAATTCAGTATCCAACCAAGACTGATCCTTATCCATCATATCAAGGACATCCGGATCAACCTGACCGTCAATAATCACAGGATATCGAATGCTTCCCGCCCCAAATCTTAGGACCGTGACGGAGCCGTTTTGTTCCACAATTGCCCGTTTAACCTCGGCGATATCATATACGCCGGCGGTTCTTAATTTAAAATCGACATCTTTTGCTGACAGATTTGCCCTCAAACAATTTTCAACAAGTAATTTCCCATTTCTCACAATTGTAATCGGATCACCTTCCACAAACTTACCGAACCAGTGAATATGTGTTTTTAAATATCGGGTAACCATGATCAATAATGACCACAGCAACAAAATAACAATAAACTGGGCCATTGTAATTGCCGGGTTGTAAATAACGCCTCCGACAATACCACCTAATACATAGTTCTGAAGCTGATCCATTGCCGAAGTAAGTGCTAAATTCCCTTTTCCAGTCAAATTAATCAGTAGCGTAATAAAAACAAAACCAACTATTAATTTCAACATAACATCAGAATACGTAAACATTATTTTTCCCCCTCAACCTTAACAGCATCTGAATCATGCAGAATTACCTGCTCTAAAACGAATTGAGAACCATCGGTATTATAGTCAACTCGAAAGAACCCTTTTGGTGTTTTAACCAACACATTATCATTTGGGGTTGTTGAGTTGACACTGATATCCTGTTTGGATACTTTCAGTTGTCTGGCAACAGCTTTAACGACCGTTGTCATTTGACCAGACTGCTTAATCGAATTTTGAATATTACTAAAATCGTTATATTGCATCCCCAAAATCAACAGTAACAACGTCCCAAAAATGATACTTAGATCCTTATACTTTATATCGAACCGATGCCGCCAATACTGAATCAAAAATAAGAGAAAAGCCAAAACCAGTACACACGTGATCACAATTCGCGCATACTGCCAAGTATTTTGTGATGTATGTAAATAATCATAAGTATAAAAAATCATCTTTGAAAAATCCCCCTAGAAGCCTCTTTTAATTTAATTAGCAAAGGTTTCAACCTTTTTACCCATATACTCTGGTGGTTCTACTGCTCCCTGCTTAAGCCAGCTAATTGATAAGTTAATAACTGCACCGGAAAAATAGTCACCCCAATAAGAATCAGTCGTTCGATCAGTTAATGGAATCAGTTTGTTTTTAAGCAGATATACCAAAACGGTATGAAATGTTTTAATTAAAACTTGTTCTTTACCGGCAGAAATTAAGATCAGCTGGTCCCGCTGATCATCCAAAACGAGCTGAAAATAATGTGTCATTAACGTTTGCAGCGTTAATCTCGATCCATCCGGGAGCTGACGTAAATAGCTAATGATTCGCAACATTTCATATTGGCTGACAATATCCTCCAGTGTCACAAAATTTTTGTAGTAATACGCTCTGGACACGCCTGCTCGTTTTGCGAGTTCCGTAATTGAAATTTCCTCGAATGACTGACCTTTTAGCAAGCCCATTAAAGCTTTAAAGATATCGGTCAATTTCTGGTCCTTTAACTCCTTAGGTGACATCGTTTACAAAATCCCTCCTTTTGTCAACAAAAGATTCTTAATTAAGATACCCCATGATAATCTACAAAGCAAGCGATTGAAGGGTAATGAAAACATCTGGGGCCCGGGTTATTTGTCGACAATAACCAAGCCCAACATAATCACCTGCACTGTTATTTTAAACTAAAAAAGGAGTTTTTATCATGCGTATCAAACAAAAATTAATCATCTTTTCCATGATGATCGGTATCTTCTTATGTATGCTGGATACAACCGTCATGAATATCGCACTGCCTGCAATCCAAAGCGGTCTAAATGTAAATTTGGGAACTTTATCATGGGCTTTAAATATTTACACCATCACGTTTGCGGTTTTTACCATCCCGTTTGGGAGAATTGCCGATATTATCGGGAGAAACAAGACATACTTGGTTGGACTAGTGCTTTTTGCACTGGGATCCCTACTATCCGGGTCAGCCAACAGTGCTGAATTCTTAATTATCGGCCGAGGGATTCAAAGCCTGGGCGCAGCAATTATTTTTCCCGCAAGTATGACCATCGGTATTTCAACAACCGATGTTAAACACCGGACCGGTGTCTTGGCCGCCTTGGGTGTGACTCAAGGATTTGCTTCAGCCTTTGGGCCAACCATCGGTGGTATTGTCACTCAATATTTGGGGTGGCGTTATGTTTTCTTAATTAACTTGCCTTTAATTTTAATTGTCCTCATTCTCTGCTGCGGACTATTGCCACTAAAAAATGAACATCGCTTTAAAGCTCGAATTGATCTTTGGGGCATGCTCTTTTCAATGAGCACATTATTAGCTTTAACTTTAGCCTTGGTTAAGGGTAATGACTGGGGATGGTCCAGCCGCCTTATCATTGGACTATTCACGACAGTTATCGTGTCACTTGCCTGTTTTATTGTCGCTGAACACGTCACTAAAGATCCGATGGTGCCATTAGGCTTATTCAAAAGTCGTCAATTCACCGGTGCTTCCTTAGTTACTATTTTGACAGAAATCTTCTTGGTAGCTGTCTTAGTCATCATGCCCTCCTTCTTCACTAATATCCTCAATAAATCTGAACTAACTGCTGCTTTTATGATCACGCCAACCTCGTTTATGATTTTCATCTTTTCACCAATTGGCGGTATATTAAATGATAAAATTGGGCCACGACTACTTGTTTCCGTGGGGTTCCTTCAAATAATTGCCGGCTATATGATTCTTTCGATTGTTAACCCCGCCCATTATGGCCAAACCATTATCAGTTTACTATTAATCGGTGGTGGCTTTGGAATTATCGCCGGACCACTCGTTGTTTTGGGTGCATCAAACTTTACCGGAAAGCTGCTTTCTGCATCCCAAAGCGTCCTTGACGTATTTCGTCAAATCGGTACGTTGCTGGCAGTAGCGATATTTGTCTCTGCCCTCACGGCCAACCTGGCTACCGCAAGACATCAGTCCATTATTCAGGCAAACACCCGAATAGAGACAACCCAGCTATCAGCCAAAGCAAAAACGGATGTTGCGATTAATGTTAGAAAAGCCATTTCGGACAATGGAAAAACAACCGATTCAACCAGTAAACAGGGGATTACTCCTGCAAAAACCAATCAACTGATTCAAGCTAATTATCAAAAAACGATTGCAAAAATGCCAAATACCAAACTGATGCTGCAAAAGCAAAAAGCCTTGATTCATGCTAAAATCTCTAAACTTGTTAAAAGAGAAGTTGCGGAACAAAATACTCAAATCAAAGCAGTTGCTAAAGTCATTAGGTCAGATACTAAACAACACATGACGGATGCCTTTACGAAAGGATACAAAATGGCACTTCCTTTTACCATGATTGCCGCACTTTCTGTCTTCTTATTTGAAAGAAAGCGGGATTATCTCAAATAGATGATCATTTATCATAGAAAATAAAACGCCATATGAGCATCAACGAATAGTGTTGATTATCATATGGCGTTTTTGACCGATTGCTGCTTTTATTTAACTAATTTTTCCCAAATCACAACTTTCTTTTCTGCTAATGATTTGGGTACATCGATGATTCGCTGATTTGAACTGCCACGAAATTGAAGTGTCAGGTCTTTCTTAGCCAATAAGAAACGCCCATCAACCAAGATATCCAAATAGCTTAGCAATTCCAGCTTGTCATCAGATTCCTTCATTAATTCATCCCATTTATAGCCTGTCCAGGACCAAATATCCTTTGTATGCCCGAATTCTGCTCGAATCCTTTTTGCTAACTTAATGCAGACCTGAGTATTTAAAAAGGGTTCTCCACCAAGTAATGTCAATCCCTGAACATAACTTTCAGACATATCCTTAATGATTTGATTTTCCAATTCCTTAGTATACGGGTGACCATAGTGAAAGTTTTGGGCGACTTTATTATAACAACCGGGACAGTTGAATAGACAGCCGGAAACATACAGGCTGCAGCGAACACCTTCACCATCCACCATATTAAAGGGCTTGTAACTGGCGATGTATTGCTGGCTGCGATCCTTTGCCAACCACTGCTTGGGCTTCGGGTCATTTGGTAACCTAATTTTTCGAGTTTCCGCCATCGTTCATATCACCTAACCTCATATTTTTAACTCGGGATGCAATTTCTTCGTGTCGCCCGTGTACCATTGGTCGAATTTGCGGATTACCAAGGTAGCCACAGGTTCTCTTAACAACATCACAGGTCTTGGGATCACGATTTCCGCATTCCGGACATTCAAATCCCTTGGCGGTTGGTTTAAAATCACCATCAAATCCACATTTATAGCAGTGGTCAATTGACGTATTGGTTCCAAGGTAGCCAACATGATCGTATGCCCAATCCCAAACGGCCTCCAAAGCAGCCGGATTCTGTTTCAAATTAGGGTATTCACAGTAATGGATAAAACCACCGGCCGCGTATTTTGGATAAGCCTCTTCAAAAGCCAACTTTTCAAACGGTGTTGGATTCTTTCGTACATCATAATGAAAACTATTTGTGTAGTACTCTTTAGATGTAATGTCATTGATCTTCCCAAATTTTTTAGTGTCCAGCTCACAGAAGGTATCTGTCAATGATTCAGCCGGTGTTGAATAGACGCTGAAATGATAGTCGTATTGATCTTCCCACTTTGCACAATAATCATGTAGGCATTTTACAATCGATACGGTAAACTTGTGGGCTGTTTGATTATGTTCCCAATCCGGTCCATAAAATTCAGTTCCGACTTCGTATAATCCAATGTAGCCCAATGACACCGTAGCCCGCCGATGCGTGAATAACTCATCCACGGAATCCGTATCTTTTAACCGTTTACCAAAGGCACCGTACTGATACAAAATGGGCGCATTTTTGGGCTTTGCCTGCTTACAACGATCAACTTTATTAAGAAGAGCCTTTTTAGCAATCTCCAATCGGTCTTGCAGGATTTCCCAGAAAACAGCTTTATCCCCATGGGATTCAATCGCAATTCTTGGTAAATTGATTGTGACAACGCCTAAATTCATTCGGCCACTGTTAACTTCTTTTCCGTTCTCATCATGCCATCCCTGCAAAAAGCTTCGACAGCCCATCGGCGCTTTAAAACTACCTGTTAATTCAATAATCTTGTCATACATCAAGATATCCGGATACATCCGCTTGGTGGCACATTCAATGGCGAGTTGCTTTATATCATAATTGGGATCATCGGGTTTGAGATTCAATCCTCTTTTTAGGGTATAAATCAATTTCGGAAAAATAGCTGTCCGATGCTGCTTTCCCAGCCCTTTAATCCGGACTCTCAAAATAGCACTTTGAATTTCGCGCTCAATCCATGATCTCCCAAGACCAAATCCAACCGTTGTGAACGGCGTCTGACCATTCGATGAGAATAATGTATTAATTTCATATTCCAGTGCCTGCATAGCATCATAAATATCTTTTTTAGTCTTTTCTTTTGCAAAAGCTTCCTGCTTATCAGGGGCAATCCAGTGTTTGGCATCTGCCAGATGTTTTTCAAAATTCAATCTAGCAAATGGTGCCAGCAGCTCATCTGTCCTGTCTGCTGAGCAGCCACCATATTGACTGGAAGCAACGTTCGCAATAATTTGAGACATTTGCGCGGTTGCTGTCTGAATCGACTTAGGTGGCTCGACATCGGCATTTCCGATTTTAAATCCATTGTTCAGCATGCCCTTAAAATCAATCAAACAACAATTAGTCATTTCAGTCATCGGTGAGTAATCCAGATCGTGATAATGGATATCCCCTCGCAAATGCGCCTTACCAACAGTTTCAGGCATCAGCGTGAGACCAAGAGATTTACCGACCATTCCGGCAGTCAAGTCTCGCCTGGTGCTGAACACATTACTGTCCTTGTTTGCGTTTTCGTGAACAACAGTGTCACTTTTATCAAATAACTGGTTAAGCTTGGTTGAAGGATTAATCGCTGCCTGCCACTTGGCTTCATCTTTTAAGCGATATTGGTCATAACTGGCAACCAAATCACCACGGTCCATTTCTGAAAGAACTGCTTTAAAACTATCTCTGATATCCTTTGACGTCAGTTCTTCTTCGAAGGATGAAAGTCGTTCAAAAATTTGCTGTTTTAATTTCTCCTGCACATCCGTCTCATCGGTAAGTGCCTCAATGACCAAATTAATTTTATACGGGTAAAAAGAACACTTTTCCCCGTCAGCCTTGATCACAGTTAGACTGCGAAGTTTAGTATCGTTTTGATTTGTTGCTTCAGTCTTAATGTAATCCATAGAATCCCTTCCTTTGGGTAAACTCGAAAATATAGTTAACATTGTTTAGTATAGCTGAAAATTATTTGAAAAAAAGACTTTAAAACACAATATATATGTGTTATGCATTGCCAACGCACTACATGTTGTGCCATAAAATTGCCAACAATTTCATAATAAAACCGTCAGACACATCCCAAGGACATGTCTGACGGTTTAAGTGCTCAATCAATTATTAATTTTTATCGGCCAATTCCTTTGACTAAACGTTTCGACGCTTAAAGACAGAGTAGCTTATTCCCAAAAAGATGACCATATAAACCAGACTGCCAATGAGTAATTCATTTGTTGATAAAAGCGTCATGTGTTTTAGGCTTGGGCTAATGACCTGATTAGGATAATTCATCATGTTTAACGGATTCCACTTTAACCAAGTCCACTTCTTAATAGCTATGATTAACATTGAAGAAACCACATTAATTGCAAAGTAGCCAATAATACCAACTGAAATAGCTGCGGCAGAACTCTTAAACAGATTTGCCAACAGCAAAACCAGACTTAAAACCAACCACAATGCCACAAATCCTGATAAAGACGTGTAAAGGGCCGTAACTAAGATACTATGCTTATTGCCATATGTTTCGCTGAGCTGAAATGTTCCGTTAAAAAGAATTAATTTTAAAATCAACGAATAAACAAATGCCAATGCAATAAAGTAGATTGAGTAAAGAACCATTGCAAGCCATTTGCTAACAAGAATTTCTCCCCGATAGTACTTTCGATAAAGCAATTCTTTAATTGTTCCATATTGAAACTCCATCGAAATAATTGAACTGGCAGCAGCAATCATAAATAATACAATCCAGTCAAAACCAGTAAATAAACTGACAAATATTGTCTTGGGGTCAATTGTGTTTGGATGATTCCGACTAATCACAGCAAAGATAGTCATTATCACCAGCAGGATAATTGATGTTGCCCACGTACTTTTTTTGTGCACCAATTTAAATATTTCTTGTCTAACTAACGTTACCATATCAGATTAGCCCTCCTTCACTTTGTCATTCTTCAATAAATCAAGCAGTGAAGTCTCAAGATCACTATGAACGTGTTTAACATCCTCGATTTCGATATTATTAGTTGACAATAATTTAATAATATCGGCCATTTTGGTCGTTTCATCCTCAACAACACTAACATGATCAGAATCGATTAACTTGTATCCGTTTTGAGATAGGATATCCTTGGCTTTAGCATCATCAGAGGTCTGAAGAACCATTGATCTCGTGCTGCCGCTTTCCAAAGTCGCCATATCACCACGATAAACGATTTGTCCCTTATCAATGACGATTAAATCATCAATTAATTTTTCCAATTCGCTTAGAATATGACTGGAAATTAAGAACGTCGTTCCTTGTTTGGCTAAATCCAAAATAATCGTTCGTAGATCTTTGTTCGCTTGCGGATCAAGGCCGTTCATTGGTTCATCCAAAATAATTAAGGCAGGATGATTCACCAAAGCCAATGCGATTCCCAACTTTTGCTTCATTCCAAGAGAATACGTTTTAGCTTTTCTCTTTATGTACGACCCCATTTTCATCTTATCAACAACGTCCATAATCTGTTGTTTAGAAACACCGTCATTTGAAAAAAGTTCAAGATGTTGCAGCCCGCTTAAAAATGGATAAATACCCGGATATTCAATTAGCGCACCAACTTTTTCCAAAGCTTGATGACTTGTTTGTGAAACCGGTTGGCCATCAAGCGTAATTTTACCGCTTGGATAATTAAACAGCCCCAAAATTGCCTTCATAATCGTTGACTTTCCGGCACCGTTAGGTCCAACCAAGCCAACAATATGTCCTTTTTCAACAGAAAAAGAGACATTTTTTAAGACTTTTTTGGATCCAAAGTTCTTTGTAAGTCCCTCAACATCTAAAATTGTATCTGCCATGTTATCCTCCAATCAAGATCATACTTATACACGCACCTGGATAGTATAATATTGGCTCACCGTGATTGATTATTAGTTAACTTTCTATAATCAATCACGATAAGCTGTGTTGATAGTAACATATCTTCACAAGAATCGCCAATGCCCTTTCGTAATTTGGTTGTAGACAAACTATCCTTGCTCTATTACTCAGAAGGTCTAAAATACATATGTGATATGTTCAAATTCATTATTACCATTCCAAAGTGAGGTAATCATAATTTATGACAAAAGCTTTAATTGTAGCAACAAATGTACCTAAATTTAATAATGTGAATCGAGCGACAGGCCTTTGGTTACGCGAAGCAACCCATTTTCATAAGGTGATGCAGGATAACGAAATCGACATCGACTATGCAAGCCCGACGGGTGGTTATATCCCCCTTGATCCGTTATGCCTTTCAGGTGATAGTATGGACAATATTGATTGGGATTTTTATCTGGATAATCATTTTCGAAATCACTACTTGGCAACCTCATTAAGCCCGAAAGAAGTCACTGCCGAAGATTATCAAGTTATTTATTTTGCAGGCGGCCACGGTGCCATGTGGGACTTCCCTGAAAATAAGAATCTTGCTAAAATTGCACAGCAAATCATCGCAAATAATGGCATTGTATCAGCAAACTGTGTGGGCACTACCGCACTTCTTGCAATGCGTACAAAAGACGGCAAACGCTTTACAGCCGGCAAAAAGTTAACCAGCTTTTCTAATGACGAAGAAGCCTTAAACGGGTTAACCAGCGAGGTAAAGTTTTTACCGGAAGACGAGCTGAAGAAAGCTGGCGCAAATTTTATAAAGGGTGATCCTTTCAAGTCAAATGTCGTTATCGACGGAAATTTAATCACTGGTCAAAATCCAAATTCCGCAACCGCTGTTGGCGAAGCCGTTATTAAAGACCTGCTCAAATAATCAGAACCAGGGGGTATTCTTGTGACTATTTGGAATGATCACCGTTCCTTTTTATTGATAGGAATAACTGTTGTTGGCTTTATTCTTTGGGGTCTGCTTAAAAGAGTCAGTTATTTTAGTCATCAAATTTTATATTATTTTCTAATCATTGTCCTGGCACTTATCGGCCTACTTTCTAATGGACTAGGCGTTTATTTCCTGATCCAACCATTCTATGACTTAGTGATTTCAATCATTATCAGTACCCTGGCAATTATCATTGGTATCTTTTATTTATTCTCGGTTTTTATGTTCTCCCAAAGAAAAAAATAAAGTTAACTGGAAGCAAACGCGTTCATTTGCATCCAATTAACTTTATTTTTGTTTTTTAATCTTAACGAGGGCATTGAAAATGTCAGAAACGGCCTCGTTCTTGCAATTATTAAAATGAAAACTTTTTCAAAATGATCGTTTACTTACGCGTACCTTGTTCTTCAATCTCTTCAAGTGTGCGGCCCTTAGTTTCAGGAACGGCCCGAAGAATGAACCAGACACCCAAGAGACAAATGACACCGAAGATCGCGAATACGGCATCCTGTGGCATATGTGCCGTCATGATTGGGAACAGTAAACCAACTGCAAAGGAACCAATCCAGTTAGCAGATGATGCTGCCCCTGAAGCGCGACCACGAATTGCTAATGGGAAAACTTCACCAACAAGTACCCAGGTTAACGGTGCCCATGTGAATGAGTAAGCGGCAACGTAGATACTCAGGAAGACAACAATCATCATTGGGCTTGCATTAGGCATTAACAAGTTAATGATTGTTGGCAACAGGAATGAAAGTCCCATTACAGATCCACCAAGAACAAGCAAGGTTCTTCTGTTGAACTTTTCAGCAATTGCAATGTAAACCAATGAGCCGATAACCAGGATAGCACCTTGAATAATTGGCCACATCAGTGCAGAACTGGCAGCTTTACCGGTTGCTTTTTCAACAATTAATGGAATGTAGTAGAAGATTGCGTTAGCACCTTGGAATTGCTGGAAGGCAGCAACTCCAATACCGGCAATCGCCAAGTAACGATACTTACCACTGAAAACAGTTGCCCATGAAGTTGATTTTGCAGCCGTTTTTTCTTCATTTGCAGTTTGCTTAATTTGATTTAATTCATCATCAATTTCATCATTATTTGTTCTAATATAGCTTAAAACACGCCGTGCGTCCGCCTCACGTCCTGATTTAACAAGGAAACGTGGTGATTCTGGCAACTTATAAACACCAAAAAATAAAATAATGGCCGGTACTGCAGCGAGCCCTAGCATTAATCGCCATGCCCAATTCTCAGGCAAATCCTTTAGCAGGAAGTCGATCACATAAGATAGAAGCATACCACTCACAATCATCGTCTGATTAAGGCCGGACAAGCTTCCTCGTGCCTTGGCAGGTGCCATTTCCGACATATAAGCCGGTACCAGTGCCGAAGCAGCTCCAACGGCCAATCCGAGAAATACCCGAACGGCAATTAAATAATACTCACCTTGATGATTTGGAGAAATACCGGAAAGTAATGAACCAATCGTGAAAACAATAGCTGAAAGCAAAATCATCTTTCGACGACCAAGCTTATCCGACAACTGACCGGCGATTGCACCACCAAAAATAGCACCAAGCATAACCGAAGAAGTGATCCATCCAACGATCCCGGCTTCATTTTGAAGCCCCCAATCGATCTGTAGGAATGGTAACGCCCCCGTCATCACACCAATATCGTAGCCAAACAAGATTCCACCAAACGAACCAAAGAAATAGATGAACTTGCTTGAGATCTTCTTTTCTGTAGCAGCAGCATTTTCCATTCTCATTCTCCTTAACATATAAATTCCTTAATTAGCAATCTCAACCCATCTCAAATGTTGAAAGGGGTTACATAACAAATCAAATAAATTGTTAACTATTTTTATAATAGGCTTTCTGAAGCAGAGCTTATTATAACAACGCTTACAAATTTGATCATTGCTTCTCTCTTATGCATTTAATAAACTTGTAGCGTTTACATGTTGGTATATTATAACATTTATACGGATAAATCAACCATAAGATATTATTATCTGACAAATATTTTATTTGATATAGAAAAAAAGCTTTCACCTCAACGTTTAAGGCAAAAACTATTTTTTAGTAATATTAGTATAATTTTTAGTGTATTTTAGTAATCATTAATCGAGTGACTCCTTTTAATAATCAAGTAGTCAGATTGATGATCATAGCCGATTCTACTCAGCTGTATGAATACTACCAACAATATCGTCGGACGAAAAATCGTGCTGCATGTATTCCTTATCATTAACAGGCAGGTGTTGTTCAAACGTGTCAAACAGCTGATAGGAAACATCACCTTTATCCAATTGGAAATCCAAAACGTGACCGCCAAATTGATGGTCGTCGGACAGAAAATGATGATGAAAGCCGGCCACCGCTGCACCATCAAACAGTTCGGGAGAATAATAGCTGATTAAGGTTCCATCAACTTGATCCCTTGTAAAGATACTTTGATGACTGGCCGTTTGAGCAAGTGTGTGAAATGGTGGTTCCGACTTTCTGACAGCTCTGGTTTTAATATTTGAAAAAGTACCGGTAATTTTAACCGAAAAGAAAGTATTTTCCGCTTTACTCAGAGAAACAATTTGTTCATTGAGATCATCTTGGGAAACATTTTCCAACTCGGCCAATGGTGAATAACGTGCGTAGTGAATGTTTGCAAAAGGCATCGTAAATGAGTTGGAAACGACATTAACTTTCCCACTGGCATCTATTTGATAAGGTTTGCCATCCAAAATAATCAACTCACCATCGAGTCCCTCACCTGTACCAATTCCAGTATCACCGTGTTTTAAAAGTTCCCCCATCGTCATTGTTCCTTTTAAAAGGCCGGGAACCAGTAACGCCAGCGTTCCATGCTGGTATAAAGTTGTATGTTTCGCCATATTATAACTTCCTTATTCCTAGTTTAAACTATCTTTTAATAACGCAGACTTCAACTTAATGTTATCACTATAATCCACTGGAATGTCAACAATTACCGGTCCCTCTGTTGAAAACGCCTGATCAAGCGTCTTTCCCAACTCAGTTGGATCGGAAACCCGCAATCCGGTAGCGCCAAAACTTTCTGCATATTTCACATAATCTACCGGTCCAAACTCAACCCCTGCATATCGACCATACTTGGCCTCTTCTTGAAACTTGACCATATCATAATAACCGTCGTTCCAGATTAATTGTACAATATTCAGATTTAACCGAACCGCAGTTTCAAGTTCCTGACCGGAAAAAAGAAAACCACCATCACCAGAAACGGAAACCACTTTTTCGTTTGGACGAACAAGTTTTGCGGCAATTGCCCAGGGAAGTGAAACACCCAGCGTTTGCATACCGTTACTAAATAGTAAATGACGTGGGCGATAACTCCTAAAATGGCGCGCCATCCAAATATAGTGACTGCCAACATCAACCGTAACCGTTGTTGCATCATCAACTCGTTGTTGCAATTCATTAATAATCGAAAGTGGATGGACCGTGCCGGGTTTTGCTTCCGTTTCAACCAACTTCTCATCTTCGAATTCTTCCTTTAACGTGTTTAAATGTGCAATTGATTGATCTGAGAGTCGATAATCATCAGGAATCTTATTTGTTAAAGCCATAATCGTTTCTGCAATATCTGCTTCAATGACCATGTCGGGTTGATAATCATTGCTTAATTCCGGTGCCACACTGTCTAAATTAATAACGGCATCATTATGCTCAATATTCCAGTTTCTGGCCTCATATTCCACAGGGTCATAGCCAATCGCCAAAACCAGATCGCTCTGCTTTAATAATGTATCGCCAATTTGATTTCTAAACAAAACAACCCGACCGAAGAAATCCTTTTCAAATTCATGGGAAATAATCCCGGCTCCCTGATAGGTTTCAACCACTGGCAGTGAGACCTTTGCCAATAATTGATGCAAGGCCGTTGTTACTTCTTCGGAAGAGGCTCTCATGCCAGCTAAAATAACCGGTAACTTTGCAGCTTTTAGCAACGTGACAATTTTATCCAGTGTTTTTTCAGATGCCTGACTGGCTTGCGGCGTTGTTAAAGTCTTAATGACCGGCCGATCAACATCATCGCTTAAAACATCTGCAGGTAAAGAAATAAAAGCAGCGCCCGCTTTTGGAGAAACAGCAGCTGTATAAGCATTCATGAATGCCTCAGATAAATTATTAGCATCCTGAACCTCAACGCTGCTTTTTGCTGCAAAACTCATCAGTTCTTTACTGGGAATGCTTTGATGTGTCAATCTGGAAAGATCATCCCGGGGCACTTGACCACCAAGCCCAATAACCGGATCCCCCTCAGCAGTAGCCGTCATTAAAGCAGTCGTTAAGTTGGAAACACCGGGGCCGGAGGTTGTTGCGACAACTCCCGGTTTACCAGTAAGACGGCCAATACCTGCCGCGATGAATGCAGCATTCTGTTCGTGCCGGGCAACCACTAACTTTGGTGCATTTGGATCATCACTATATTGTAAATCTTCAAATAACTGGTCGACTTTTGCACCAGGAATACCAAAAACATACTTGATTCCTTGATTGATCATTGATTGAATTAAAGCTTGAGAACCACGTTTTTTAGTAGCCATAGCTTGACACCTCTTCATTTTTCTATGTTGACAATTCAACTTACTTTCAAAGGTTAATGCCCTTACGTTGAATTGTCAACTTAAAAATGCTAAAGTTTCACTTTGAATAGATCATTTTGTTTGAAAGGATAAAAACATTGAAAGATATCGGTTACCTTGCACAAGACATTTCAATACTCCATCGACAGTATTATAAAGATACCGGTGAATTATTTAAAAAACATCAGTTGAATCCGACGGCGGCTTGTATTCTACTAACAATTAAAGACAACCAGTACATTAACCAAAATCAAGTCGCAAAATCTTTAGTCATTGATAAAGGGCTTGCAGCTCGCGAAATAAAAAAAATGCAGAATTTAGGTTATCTTACAAAAACAGCTGGTGTTGGTAAATCAATTATTTTAAACTTGACGGATACTGGGCAAAAAATTGTGCCCGTTATTCAAAATATCCGTAAACAATGGTGGGAAACCCGGTTTAGTGAAACAGGAATCAAGCCTGACAGCCCACTCATTTCCGCCATAGAAAAAGTCGTTGATTCAATTGTAAGCGAAAGTTTGGAGTGATCGTTTTGCCCTACTCAACACTATTATTTGATATAGACGATACCATTTTGGATTTTCAGGCATCTGAAAAACGGGCTTTAGAAAAACTGTTCATGCACCTGAACAGACCGTTAACATCAGAGATTGCTGATTATTACCGTCAATTAAACGCGACTCTTTGGCAACGTTACGAAAAGGGTAACGTAACTAGAAATCAGTTATTAAACAGCCGTTTTACACTGCTTTTTCGACATTTTGGTGAAGATATCGACGGTGCATCAATCGAAAAGCAATACCGAAGTTTCCTAGCCGAGGGGCATGATCAAATTCCCGGTGCAACTCAGTTACTGACAGATCTTAGTCAGCACCACGACCTGTATATTGTCACCAATGGAATTGCCAAAACTCAGGAACGCCGTGTTCAGGAAGCCGGGATTGCCAAATATTTTCGTCAGATGTTTATCTCTGAACGGATTGGTTTTCAAAAACCCAAACAGGCATTTTTTGATTTTGTTTCTCAAAAAATTGACCATTTCAGCAAGCAAAATACACTTGTTATTGGTGACTCATTGACCTCCGATATTCTCGGAGCAAATACTTACGGACTGGATTCTGTGTGGTTCAATCCGGCACATCTTCATAATTCAACACCTGCTGAACCCACCTTTGAAATTGATTCACTGACGACACTGAAAACAATTGTGAATTAACTTAATCCCCTTTAATACCTATTTAAATACGATATGACCGCCAATCAGACACGTTGCCTGATTGGCGGTTTTTTAACTTGTGGTCAAAATAAATAACAATA